>Ga0164313_10000722_pt1 | contig 27583 bp, 20 predicted proteins | sample GuaBasSedimGuay4_FD_113735 | JGI IMG/M metagenome (GOLD analysis project Ga0164313, IMG submission 113735) | Subseafloor sediment microbial communities from Guaymas Basin, Gulf of California, Mexico - Guay4, Core 4569-4, 0-3 cm | ecosystem: Environmental > Aquatic > Marine > Hydrothermal vents... | reverse complement strand
TAGCGAGGGCGGCGAAGCGCAAGTATCCGCTGGGTTTGTTGTGAATTGGGCGACGCAGTCGTAGTAGCGCTACGTCGAGGAGCACGATTTGCGACAAGCACGGCGGGACGCCGCGATTCGCCGCCCGTAGTAGACACCCGGCGAGATATGCGGGTTAAGGCCATCTCCGCCGATACCGAGGTGCGGCCGATGACGAGTCGGTTGATCACCTTGACATCGCAACCGAGGTGATCGGCGAGTTCCTTTTGCGTCAATCCCAACGGAACCAGAAACTCCTCACGGAGAATCTCGCCTGGCTGCGGTCGATGCCGGACTCGCTGCCGCGATTCCGGTTCGACTCGCTCGCCAGCCGAGCGCGGGTTGACGCCCCAGGCTATGTATCTATCGCCGCTTCGCGGCTGGATCGACGGATCGGAAGTGAATATTCTGCCGCTTCGCGGCTGGATCAACCGATCGGAAAAGCTGGTGAGAAGAGCGGGCTAAATCCTGAAAGAGCCGAGAATGTTTTCGGCGGCCGCGGTCGGTGTCATTCTACCTTCGAGGACGTCATTTTCGAGATCTGCGAGTGTTTCGGCCACCTGCGGGTGCTCGCGGACTGCCGACCTCAGGCCCTCATCCACAAGTGACCACATCCAGTCCAGGAGTTGCCTCTGTCGGCGGCGCTCGAGCGCACCGTTGGCCGAGAGCAGCGCGTGATGCTCGCCGATGATCGCCCAGATATCGTCGAGACCGTCGCCGGTGAGACCGGATGACGTCACCACCCGCGGCGTCCAGCCGTCATCGCCCTTGGGTCGCAGGATGGCGAGAGCGCGCTCGAGCTCGGCGCGTGCGTGCTCGGCTGCTTGCAGACGGTCGCCGTCGGCCTTGTTGATCGAGATCAGATCGGCGAGCTCGAGGATGCCGCGTTTGATGCCCTGCAGCGCGTCGCCGGCGCCGGCGAGCTCGAGGAGGAGGAAGAAGTCGACCATCTCCGCGACCGCGGTCTCCGATTGGCCGACGCCGACGGTCTCCACCAGCACCACGTCGTAGCCCGCCGCCTCGCAAACCAGGATCGCCTCGCGGGTCTTGCGTGCCACGCCGCCCAGTGAGCCGCCGGTGGGGGAGGGGCGGATGAAAGTATCGTCCGATGAGGCCAGCTCTTCCATCCGAGTCTTGTCGCCGAGGATCGATCCCTTCGAAACCGACGACGAGGGATCGACCGCCAGCACTGCCACCCGATGGCCGGCATCCACCAGGCGGAGACCAAAAGTCTCGATGAAGGTGCTCTTGCCGACTCCGGGCACCCCGGAAATGCCGATGCGGCGCGCACCGCCGGTCAGCGGCAGGAGCCGGGTCAACAACTCCTGCGCTTGTGCCCGGTCGTCTGATCGATTCGACTCCACGAGGGTTATCACTTGCCCGAGCGCAGCGCTGTCCCGCTCGCGGATTCCCCGTAAGTAGTCGTCAATGCTGAGGTGTCGAGTTCCCATTAAACCGCCGTTCTCTTCGATCATACGTCGACCGGGCCACAGGCGCCATCGGTCGGCGTGGTATCTTCGGATGGCTGAACCATGGAGGATTAAAACAATGAGACACCTGAGGATCTTCCTATTCGCCGCAGCAATGGTGTTTGTGGCCGGCTGCCGCACATTCAGCCCGACGCCCATGGATCAGGTCGGGTTCATGGAGCGGGCCGAGATTCGGACGGAGGAAGACGTCACGGTCAGGGTGGTGGTTTTGACCGCCGACGAGGCCAAAGCGGCCTTTGACTGCAAGCTTTACAAGAAGAAGATCCAGCCGGTGTGGCTCGAGATCACCAACGGCACCGACGACGAGATGTTGTTCCTGCCGAGGAGCATCGACCCCGACTACTTCTCTCCCCTCGAGGTGGCGCAGAAGACCAGCTGGAGGTGGTCCAAGAAGGCCAACCACGAAAAGAAGTGGTTCTACTACCTGAACCAGATGCCATTCGCGATTCTGCCCGGCGAGACCGTGTCGGGTTTCGTCTTTACCAACAGGCAAAAGGGCGTTCGATGGGTGCTGGTCGAGGTCTTCTCCGAGCACAAGGCCGTGCACGTCGAGTTCATTCACGAGGTGCCGGGCTTCAAGGCTGACTTTCACAAGCTCGAGGATGGAGACTTCTACGAGACCTTTTTCCCGGGTCAGGAGATCGTCGATCTCACTTCGCCCGAAGAGGTAAAAAAGTGGGTCGAGGAGCAGCCGGCCACGGTCACAAATGCCGACGGCAGCAAGACCGGCGACCCCTTGAATTTCGTGATCATCGCTGACTCCGAGGCGCTCTGGCCCGCACTCCTCCGTTCCGGGTGGGATCCGACCGCGGCGATGTCGGCGGGCACGGCTATGAAGACAGGGTTTTTCGGCATCTTCGGTGGCGCCTACCGGTACTCACCCATCAGCCATCTCTATGTCTATGGTCGAGCGCAGGACATCGCATTCCAGAAGGTGCGGTCCAGCATCAACTACCGCAACCACCTCCGTCTGTGGCTGGCGCCGGTGACCGTGAACGGTCTGCCGGTGCTGATCGGTCAGATCAGCCGCGACATCGGCAGCCGTTTCACCACCAAATCGAAGACTCTCACGACCCACCGCATCGATCCCAATGTCGATGACACGCGGGCTTCCCTGGCCCAGGATTTCATCTACGCCCAGGCGTTGTCCGCCTATGCGAGGGTTGGTGGCGTGGGCTTCGTGTCCCCAGAGGAGCCGCGCGGCAATCTCACCGGTGATCCGTGGTTCACCGACGGCAACCGGGCGGTCATGATGTTGACCAGCGAGCCGACCAGTGTGATTGATATCGACTGGTTTGATTGGACGGAGGAAGACAAGAATTAGGAATTCGGAATTCGGAATTCGGAATTATCGGCGCGGGGGACCTTCGCGTGGCTTGAGGATCTTGCCCGCGCTTGGGCGCGATGGCAAAGCTCGTCATCCTGAGCAACCCAGGGCCCGTGCGGGCCGACAATCCAAGAGATGACAACGGGTGGCCGGCCCGTGATCGCTATCGCTATCGCTATCGGAATCGCAATCGCTATCGATGGGCCCCGTGGCAATTCGGCCATTCGATAGCGATACCGATAGCGATACCGATAGCGAGCTGGCGGGTTTGGTCCTCCTCAGACTGACAGTCCTACCTATGTCATTGGAAGCGGAGGCGTCACGCAGCGACAGCCATGGCGGTTTTGCAAGAGGCTGAACTCTCAACTCTCAACCTCCGGCCGCCGGACCTAGCTTGAGCTCGAAGAACCTGTAGATCTGTTTCCGCATCCAGTTGAGGCCGAGTGGCGTCATGGACAGGAAGGCTTTCTTGTGGCCGTACTCGAGGCTGATGCGTTCGGGCCGGCCGAGCACCTCCCACAGCGCGTCGCGCGCATCCGGCGGGATGCAGTGGTCCTTGGCGGCATCGATGATGAGGATGCGGGCGGGATCGGCGCGGCCGGGATACGTTGCAGCATCGTAGGGTCTGACAACCGGTTCGAGCGCCGCCTGGTACTCCTCCACGGTCCAATCGAACCGCTCCAGGATGGCCTCCCTGAGCTTGCCGACCCGCCCGGGACATGTGGCGAATATCCGGTGAGGGTAGGCGCCACCCATGACGATGATGGTGGCCGCCAGCCGCGGCTCGTTGACGGCGACGAGGCCGGCCGTGAGGCCGCCGTGGCTGAAACCGATGAGACCGATCCGCTCGGGGTCGATGTCGGGCTGTGCCTCGGCCCAATCGATGATGCGGCTGACATCGACCACGTTGGCTCGAACCCGAGTCAGGCCGGCGGCCATCGCGTCGAGAAAGGCCTCCTCGGTCGGCGCCTCGGCCATGTCCTCCCAATCCAACACAAAGCTCTCGCCGCCGACCCGCAGCACGTTGATCCCCCCCTCAGATCGCCGGCGCAGACCTGCGGAGATCGCGTAGGGGGGGTAGGTGTAGCTACCCCAGATCGGAAGGACGATGACCAGCGGTTTGCGGCCCGGCGCCTTTCCCTGAAAGTAGAGACCCGTCAACCGGTCGTTGTTCTGGCCGTTTTCGTCGATCGAGTCCAACTCGAGCTGTCGCACCCTGTATGAACTGGTTTCCTTGTCGCTCAGATCCTGATTGTCGACCGAGATCTGCCGCCGCTGGTAGGGGTAGATCGGCTCTCTGGCGGAAGTAGCGTCCGGCGGGCTCGATCGTTGGGGGTCGTAGGGCACGAGCGTGTGGCTCGCGCAGCCGGCAACGAGCACCATCAAGAACGCTGCTGCTGTTCGGCTGAGGAACTCCAAAACCTCAGCCGGTATGATCCAGGCGGCGCGTCAACTCCTCGATCAGCTCCACCGCGGCTGCGGGCGTGTTGGTCCCGGGACCGAAGATAAATGCCGCGCCGGCCTCGCGAAGCGCCTCGTGGTCCTGCGGGGGGATGACGCCGCCGACGACGACCAGGATGTCGGGGCGCCCGAGCTCCACGAGCGCCTTCTTGAGCTGCGGGATCAGGGTCAGGTGCGCCGCCGCCAGCGAGGAGACGCCGACGACGTGGACATCATTTTCCACCGCCTGCCGGGCGGTCTCCTCGGGAGTCGTGAACATGGGTCCGATGTCGACGTCGAAGCCGAAATCCGCAAACGCCGTCGCGATCACCTTCTGGCCGCGGTCGTGCCCGTCTTGGCCGACCTTGGCGACCAGGATGCGCGGCCGTCGCCCGTCACTCTTCGCGAAGGCGTCGGTCGCCGCTCGTACCCGTTTCACGTCGTCCATGCTCTCTCCAACCTCTGCAGAGTACACCCCCGAAATGGCGCGGATGGTCTCCCGATGACGCCCGAAGACCTTCTCCAGGGCGTCGGAGATTTCGCCGACGGTGGCCATTGCGCGAGCGGCCTCGACGGCCGCCGCAAGCATATTGCCCTCGCCGGAGCGGGCGACCAGCGAGACCTCCGCGAGGCAAGACCGGACGAGATCTTCGTTGCGGTCCGCCCGCAGCGCCGCAAGCCGTGCGAGCTGAGTCTCATAGACTGCGGTGTTGTCCACCCTGAGGACCTCGATCTCGCCCTCGTCCTCGACCTGGAACCGGTTGAGCCCGACGATGCTCTGGCGCCCGGAGTCGATCCGCGCCTGGGTGCGTGCTGCCGCTTCCTCGATGCGCCTCTTCGGCAGTCCCTCGGCGATTGCCCTGGCCATCCCGCCGAGCCCCTCGATTTCGCGAATGTGGTCCCATGCCCTGTGAGCGAGATCGTGGGTCAATTTTTCCACGAAGTAGGAGCCGCCCCACGGATCGGCGACCCGACAGATGCCCGTTTCCTCCTGCAGCTGGATCTGGGTGTTGCGGGCGATGCGGGCCGAAAAATCAGTCGGCAGAGCCAGGGCCTCGTCCAAGGAGTTCGTGTGCAACGATTGCGTTTGCCCGAAGGCTGCGGCCATCGCCTCGATCGAGGTGCGGACGACGTTGTTGAACGGGTCCTGCGCGGTCAGGCTCCAGCCCGAGGTTTGGCAATGGGTGCGCAGGGCGAGTGAGCGTGGGTCGGAGGCGCCGAACCCGCGCACGATCTCGGCCCACAGCAGCCGAGCCGCCCGCAGCTTGGCGATCTCCATCCACAGGTTCATTCCGATCGCCCAGAAGAAGGAGATCCTTGGCGCGAATACGTCGACGTCGAGACCGGCGGCGATACCGGTGCGCAGGTACTCGATGCCGTCCGCCAGGGTGTAGCCGAGCTCGAGGTCGAGGGTCGCGCCGGCCTCCTGCATGTGATAGCCGGAGATGGAGATCGAGTTGAAGCGCGGCATCCGCTCCGAGGTGTAGCGGAAGATGTCGGCGACGATCCGCATCGACGGCTCCGGCGGGTAAATGTAGGTATTGCGGACCATGAACTCCTTGAGTACGTCGTTCTGGATGGTGCCTGAGAGTTGCTCTGGCGCAACGCCCTGCTCCTCGGCGGCGACGATATACAGCGCCATCACCGGCAGCACCGCCCCGTTCATGGTCATGGAGACGCTGACCTGGTCCAACGGGATGCCCTCGAAGAGCACCCGCATGTCGAGGATCGAGTCCACCGCGACCCCGGCCATTCCCACGTCGCCCCGGACCCGCGGGTGATCGGAGTCGTAGCCGCGGTGAGTAGGGAGGTCGAAGGCGATCGAGAGCCCCTTCTGGCCGGCCGCCAGGTTGCGGCGGTAAAAGGCGTTTGAGTCCTCGGCGGTGGAGAAGCCCGCGTACTGGCGGATCGTCCACGGCCGAGCGGCGTACATTGTGGGGTAGGGGCCGCGGATGAAGGGGGCGATCCCCGGCAGCGAGTGGAGGTGGTCGATGCCGTCGAGATCGTCGGCGGTGTATCGTCGAGCGATATCGATGCCTTCCGGGGTGGTCACGACCGATGGTGCGGACCCAGCGCTCGGTCTGATGACGACAGGGGCCAGGTCGACGGCGCTGAAATCGGGGATGCGGGAGTTAGGCACGAACTACCCCCTCGACCTCGAGAATGTCGCTGAGCAGTGCGATCGCGTCGCACTCGGGGTAGATGTAACCATCCACCCCGGCGGTTCGCCACGCCGCCGAGCTCTCATGGGGACGCGCCGCCACCAGAATCCTGCGTGTTCCCCACTCCTTCAGCGCTTCGGCCATGAGCGGCACGACCTCTACAGCCCTCTCCTGGGCCGCAATGATCACGACCGTGCGACTGCCGCCGGAGGCAAAGGCCTCGACTGTGTCCTCAGGGCCTTCGACGCGAGGTCCGCGAATTGCTGTGATGCCGCCGGCTGCCAGGAGGTCGGCAACGAATGCGGCTCTCGCCCGATACTCGGAGGGTGGACCCACGACGGCCAGGAACGCCCGGGGGCGTGTGCCGACCCGGCGGAGGTGGCGGTCCGACGCGTCGCGCAGCTCCTCGAAGGGCCGGGCCTCGCGGCTGGCGGCAGCCGCAGTTATGAGCTCGGGTTGCCCGTCACCGGTGAACATCTCGACCAACTCGCGGGCCGAGACGCCCTCCCCGCCGGCCGCGACTGCGGCAGCGAACGTGAAGGCATCGGCGCTGGGCGGGCGGTGAACGGCCGTTTCCACGTCGTCCGGCAGGCGCCGGTCGTCGCGGCCGACCCGCTTCCGCAGGAGTGGATCCTCGTTGATATTCGGGTAGGAGCTGACACCAGTGACCAGGTCGCGGCGGGTGCAGACCGCGTGTCGTTTACGGGCGGATGCTTCGCCGAGCTCACGGGCGACAGCGCCGGACACCAGGTGAGAGGCCATCCCCTCGGACGCTTCGATGTCGCGGAAGCGTTCCCACGCGGTAGCGGCCAGATCGTGGGTCAGACGTTCGACGAAGTAGCTGCCGCCTGCCGGGTCCTCGACGCGATCGAGACCGCTCTCCTCACGGAGGATGGTTTGTGTATTGACGGCGATGCGCCGCCCGAGCTTGTCCGACTGCCCGGCCGCCGAGTCGAACGGAAGCACAGTAAGCACATCCGCCCCGCCGACCACAGCGGCGAACGACTCGACGGTGCCGCGCAGCATATTGACCCACGGATCGCGCACGGTCAGACAGCGTGGCGACGTGATCGCGTGGACGGGGACCGTACGCGCATCCGGCGCGACCCCACATGCCTCGGCTACACGGGCCCAAAGCCATCGCAGGGCGCGCAGCTTGGCGATCTCCATAAAGAAATCACGTCCCACCGGCAGAATGAACCGAAGGCGCCGGCAGACGACCTCGGGCGCGATGCCGGCCGCCTCGAGCCGGCGCAGGTACTCGACGCCGGTGGCTACCGCCAGGGCAAGCTCGTCGACCGCCGTCGCCCCTCCCTTGGCATAGGGGAGGGTGGAAACGGCGATGGCGCGGATCTGTGGTGCGCGCTCTTCGGTCCATCTGACCATGTCTGCCATCAGGGCGAAGCTGGTTTCGAGGCTCCACGGCAGGGCGCCGTCGGCTGCGAAAGTGCCGAGCGGGTCGTAGTCGAAGGCGCCCCGGACGCCGCCGGCCGCACTACCGAGACGCCCTTCCGCCGCCGCTACCAGCGCAGCAAGGGCCGGGGTGGCGCCGCGGCCATCGAGATAGACCGGCGCGCCACCCGCAACCTCGAGCAGCCGGGTCATCGCGCCGACCGTCAGCCGTCCCCAGGTGCTCTTCCTCCTGTCGACCTTGGCCCACAACGAGCTCCCGCCGTGTGACAGCCCCTCGATCGCCTGGCTGATCGCCGTTTCGGGGTCTCGGAGATCGACAGGGAAACAGGTCTGCCAGGTCTCGCGAGGTAGTGTGTGGATTGTGATCCGACTCGGAGGGAGATCCTCCGCCGCATACAGCGGTGCGATTTCGAGACCCTCGTGGGTAGTGCGCGTGAGCGACTCCAGCGTCCGCGAACCGAGGGACCTGCGAGCCAGGTCTTCCCAATCCTCGAAAAGAGGACGGGGAAAGTGTTCGGCAAAACTCAACTCGCCGTCGAACACCGGGCTGTTGTTGTTGTCCGCAGCCACCGTACCTCCCTGCCACGCGCCGTCCGATCTCGCGATGAGACCGATGAAAGCAGGTTCATCCTAACCCGGACCACATTGCGTGTGTTAGTACGAGCGGATCAACGGGTTTCCCGGAATGCCGTAGGCGGGTCGTGAACGACCCGCCTACGGTGTCTTGAGACGATCGCAACGACCAAGGATGGGTGCAAATCCGAAATCCGAAATCCGAAATCTCTAGGCGGGATTGGCCGGCATTCCTAATTCCTAACTCCTAATTCCGAATTCCTACTCTGCCATCCCCTTGTGCGCCTCGATCAACGCCTCGACCACCGACGGGTCGGCTAGCGTGGTGACGTTGCCCATGTCCTCGTACTCGCCGGCGGCGATCTGGCGCAGTATGCGGCGCATGATCTTGCCCGAACGGGTCTTTGGAAGCGCGTCGACCATCAGGATCTCATCCGGATTCGCGATCGGCCCGATCACATGGCGCACCTGCTCCTTGAGGGCGCCCACCAGCTCGTGCGGGTCCGATCCCCGGACGTCGTCATTGAGGAACACAAAGGCGAATATCCCCTGTCCCTTGATCGGGTGCGGGAATCCGACGACGGCGGCCTCGGCGACGGCCTCGTGGGCGACCAGCGCGCTTTCGACCTCGGCAGTGCCGAGCCGGTGGCCGGCGACGTTGATGACGTCGTCGACCCGGCCGGTGATCCAGTAATAACCGTCGGCGTCCCGGCGGCAGCCGTCGCCGGTGAAGTAGTAACCGGGGAATCGCGTGAAGTAGGTCTCGCGGAAGCGCTCGTGATCACCCCACACGGTGCGCGCCTGGCCCGGCCAGGTTCGCTCGAGACAGAGGTTTCCGCTGGCCTCGGTGTCGACGAGCAGGGCGCCGTCGTCGTCCACCAGTGCCGGCTTGATACCGAAGAAGGGGAGAGTGGCGGAACCCGGTTTGAGGGGCGTCGCTCCCGGCAGCGGGGTGATTAAGATGCCGCCGTTCTCGGTCTGCCACCAGGTGTCGACCACGGCGCAGCGGCCATCTCCGACCACGTCGTGGTACCAGAGCCAGGTGTCGGGGCTGATCGGTTCACCAACTGTTCCGAGGATCCGGAGGCTCTCGCGTGAGTGCCTGGTCACGTACTCGTCACCCGAGCACACGATGGCGCGAAGAGCGGTCGGAGCTGTGTAAAAAATGTTGATGCCGAGGTCGTCCACGACCTGCCAATAGCGGCCCGGGTCGGGGTAGGTCGGTACCGACTCGAACATCACGGTCGTGGCGCCGTTGGCCAGCGGGCCGTAGATGATGTAGCTGTGGCCGGTAATCCAGCCGATGTCGGCGGCGCAGAAGTACACGTCTCCCGGTTGGTAGTCGAAAACCAGCTCGTGGGTCATGGCGGCATAGACCATGTAGCCGCCGGTGGTGTGGAGCACCCCCTTCGGTTTGCCGGTGGAGCCGGAGGTGTAGAGGATGAAGAGCGGGTCCTCCGACCCCATCCACTCGTAGGTGCAGGTGGAGCGCTGGCGGCGGCACTCCTCGTCGAGCCAGTGGTCGCGGCCCGGTTTCATCTCTACCTCGGCGTCGGTGCGGCGGGCCACGAGCACCGTCTCCACCAAGTCGAGGCCTTCGACGGCGCGGTCGACGGTTTCCTTGAGGGGGAGCGTGCGGCCGCCGCGCAGTCCCTCGTTGGCGGTCACCACCATCTTCGCCCCGGCGTCGAGGATGCGGTCGCGGATCGACTCCGCGCTGAAGCCGCCGAAGACGATCGAGTGGACCGCGCCGATGCGGGCACAGGCAAGCATGGTGTAGGCGAGCTCCGGGATCATGGGCATGTAGATGCACACCCGATCGCCGCGCCGCACCCCGTGGTAGCGGAGAACGTTCGCAACCCGGCTCACCTCGTGCTTGAGCTGGCGGTAGGTGATGTGCTCGTACTCGCCCGGTTCGTCCTTGACCCAGATGATGGCATCCTGGTCGCCGCGTTCGTGGAGGTGGCGGTCGACGCAGTTGTAGCAGGCGTTGAGGCGGCCACCGAGGTACCACCCGAAATCCACGTTTTCGTAGTCGTGGTCGAACACCGTGTTCCAGGGGTGGAACCAGGTGAGGCGCTCGGCCTGCTTCGCCCAAAAACTCTCGGGTTCGTCGAGCGACTGCCTGTAGAGGCGCTGGTACTCGTCGAGCGAACCGATGTGTGCACGTTCGGCGATGTCCTTCTTGGGGGGAAATACGGAATTCTGTTCGTCGGCCACGGGTTTTCTCCTCTGCGTGTTATCGCGCTTAGCCTGCATTTCTCACCACGTCGCTGCTGCGGCCCGCGATATGCCGCAATCTGCGAAGTTTTCTCGCTTCGGGGTGCTCGACGTACTGTCAAGTACGCCTCCGCGCCCCTCAGGTCGAAAACGTCACATCTCACGACATCTCGCGGGCCTCGCGACGCGAGGTGGTGAGAAATTCAGGCCGAACTCTATCAGAATCGATTCCTGGTCCATTCGAGGGCGATGGTATTGAGAGTAGGAAGCGTTTCAAACCTCTTTTCATGAATTTGACAATACTGTCCGAAGTCCTTAATATTCAATGTCTTATGTGTCGGTGGAACGTCATATCCGTGGTCATCCACAATGCCCGGCTTCCTCATGCCGGGTGGGTGTGGCTGGTTCCTGTGATCGTTGCGATCACCACCTTCGGAGCCGGTGCGAGTGAAATCGAGCTCTCGCGGCGGGTCGCGGTCATGGGGACCGTGCTCGAGACGACGGTCTCGGCCCGGGACCGGGGGACGGCTCTCGCCGCCTCGCAATCGCTCCTCGATGCGGTCGATGAGGTCGAACGCCGGCTATCCACCTGGCGAGAGGACTCGGAGCTGAGTCGATTCAACCGATCCGCATCCGGGACGGAGATCAGCCTCTCCCCGGAGCTCGAGGCGGACCTGCGCGAGGTTCGCCGCTGGTGGTTGGAGACTGGTGGCGCGTTTGACCCGGGTCTCTCCAGTCTCGTTGAAGCGTGGGATCTCCGGGGCCGGGGGAAAGAGCCGTCCGCCTCCGAACTGGCGGCTGCGCGGGCTGCGGCCGGTCTCGATCACCTTGTTCTCGGATCGGGAGCCGGCTCCCGATCCGTCGCGGGTTTCGGCATCGAGGAGGGCGGTTTCGGCAAAGGGGTTGCCCTCCGCGAGGCCGCCGCGGCGGCGCTGGCGGCCGGTGCGTCCTGCGTGGTGATGAACTTCGGCGGTCAGGTCCAGGTGGCCGGCGGTTGTGAGGATCAATGGGTGAAGATCGCCGATCCCCGGCAAAGAAACCGCGACGTGGCCCGCCTGTCTCTGGACTCGGGTTCAGCCGCCACCTCGGGCAACTCCGAGCGTGGGATGGTGGTGGACGGCGTCGAACTCGGACATCTCCTCGACCCTCTGAGCGGGCGTCCGGTGCCGAGCTGGGGAGCGGTCACGGTGGTCGCGGGGGATCCGGTGACGGCCGATTGCCTGGCGACGGCTCTCTATGTCATGGGACCGGGGAGGGGCGCCGAGTGGCTGCTCGCGAACATGGGAATCGAGGCCGTGTTTGCCGAAGGCGGAGGGACGACGACGAAGCTCACCGCAACGGCAGGTCTTCGCGGCCGGCTGGTCGCGTCCGAGGGAACCATCTCGTATTTGCAACGGGAGTCACCGAACACAACCAAATAGAAGCAGACGAGGAGACAAAGGCATGTTTTGTCGAAATTTGATGAGAAGTGGACTGATTCTCACTATTATGTGTGTCATGTGCTGGATGAGTGTTCCGGTAGCGGGCGCGACGCCCGATGACGACAGGCTGCAGGAGCTCGAGCGCGAGGTAGCGGAGCTCAGGGCGGCGATTGAGGAGCTGCGCGCGGCGGGGCTGGCCGAGCAGCGGCTCGCCGAGATCGAACGGCGGCTCGAGATCCTCGCCGAGGAGGTCGAGAACCTGAAGGTCGGAGAAGCATCGGTGACGGTCAGCCGAGACGGTGAGTACTCAGGGCTTGGGCCAGCGGCGTCGAAGGTCTACGCCAAGGAGCAAGGGGTATCAATCGGCGGATACGGCGAGGCCCTACTCGAATTCTTCGACGACGAGCGCGAGGACGGTGTGCCCGCAGACAAGACCGACCGCTTCGATTTCCTGCGAGCGGTCTTCTACTTCGGCTACAAGTTCTCCGACAGCTGGGTATTCAACTCGGAGATCGAGTACGAGCACGCATCGACCTCGAACGGAGGTTCGGTGTCGGTCGAGTTTGCGTACCTCGACTATCTTTACCGTAAACAGCTCAACTTGCGCGCCGGTCTCGTACTCCTTCCCATGGGTTGGCTTAATGAACTCCACGAGCCGACGGTCTATCTCGGAGCCGTTCGTCCACAGACCGAACGCCGGATCATTCCCACCACCTGGCGCGAGAACGGCATCGGCGCGTACGGCGTGCTGGGCGGCTTCAACTACCGAACCTATGTGGTCAACGGTCTCGACGCCTCGGAGTTTTCGGCCGGTGGGCTGCGCGGGGGCCGCCAGAAGGGGGCCAAGGCCAAGGCCGAGGACTTCGCCTGGGTTGGCCGCCTCGACTACCCCGCCGTTCCGGGGCTGACGGCGGGTCTCGCGGGTTACTTCGGCGACTCCGGCCAGGACCTCGAGGACGCGGGCGGGGACTCGATTCCGGTCGGAACCTCGATCTTTGATCTGCACGTGGAGTACCGTTACCGAGGCCTCGAGTTGCGCGGTCTCTGGGCCCGTGCCGAGCTTGACGACATCGCTCGCCTCAACGAAGCCCTCGGCTATGAGGGGGTTGAATCGGTGGGCGAGACTCTCGAGGGCGGGTATCTGCAGGCCGGGTTCGATGTGCTGGCGGGGCGCGGCAAGAGCTCTCTCACGCCCTACCTGCGCTGGGAGCAGATCAACACCCAGCATGAGGTGCCCGAGGGCTGGTCGGCCGACCCGGCCAACGATCAGGAGATCTTCACGCTCGGGCTCGCCTACCAACCGATCGAGCAGCTGGTCTTCAAGGCCGAGTACCAGAGTGTCGGCAACCAGGCGGAAACCGGGGTCAACCAGTTCAACCTTTCGATGGGCTACATCTTTTGAAGAGAGGATTGGGGTTCCGTTGGATCGTTGCGTGCGCGGCGCTCCTGGTGTGGGGCGCTGCGTGGGCCACGGTCCTGATCACCGTCGATGAGGCGCTGGCGCTGGCCTTTCCGGATGCGGCCACCGAGAGGCAGACGCTCTTTCTGAGCGACGAGCAGCGGAGGAGGGTTGCCGATGATAGCGGCGCCGAGGTGTCGAGCTCGCTTGCCACGCGCTATGTGGCGAGGGGCGCCGACGGCGCCGTGCGCGGGTGGGCCTACCTCGACACCCATCGCGTGCGCACCCTGCCGGAGACTGTGATGGTCGTGCTCGACGCGGACGGTACGGTGCGACGGGTGGAGGTCGTGACCTTCCGCGAGCCGCTGGAGTACATGCCCCGCAAGGCGTGGTACGAACAGTACGAGGGGCAGAAGCTGGACGACGACCTCGCCCTCAAACGCGATATCCGGCCGGTGACAGGCGCCACCCTCACCGCCCGCTCCACGACCGAGGCGGTGCGACGGGTACTGGCGCTCCACGCCGTGATGGCTGAAGAGAGCTCTCAGTGAGCCGCGGCCAAGCGGTCTTTCTCCATCTCGCCAACCTGGCGGTCTGCGGCACCGGTCTGGTTTACGCCTGGATGCGCTACCTGGTCGAGCCGGCCGACGAGTGGGCGGTGGTCAACCACCCGTGGCAGCCCCTGGTACAACACCTGCACGTGCTCTCAGCGCCGCTGCTGGTATTTGCGATCGGTGTGATCTGGAGTGTCCACGCCATCGCCAAGCTCCGTAACGGCCGCCGCGGACGCACCTCCGGTCTCGGGTTGCTGGCGCTCTTCCTGCCGATGGTGGCGTCGGGCTATCTCCTCCAGGTGGCCGTCGATCCCGGGTGGCGGCGCACCTGGATCTGGGTCCACGTCGCAAGCTCGTTGCTGTGGGTGGCAGCCTTCGCCATTCACAAAGTGCGGGCGCTGGGGCGGAAGGCTGCCGATCAGTCGGGGACCGAGGTTTCGGCGTTCGCCATCACCGCCAACCAGTCCACCGATTCCTTGTCGGCGTCAGCGGTCGGCGGCGGCCGCCAGACCAGTCGCAGCATCTCCTCGGGAACCAGCCCGGCGACGATCGCCGACTCCACCTCGGCCGCGTCCGGCGGCGGGAAATAGCGCCGCGGCGTCGAGGCGAGAACGAGGATATCCGGGTCCGGCTGACGGTCGTCGGACACCGGGGCGGCGGCCGCAGTCACGAGATCGGGCGATATCCAACGCCCCTCGAGCGATTTGAGCGCGTTCCACCCGTCCACTGGCGGCCGATCGAAGAAATCGGCGCCGGCCTCGAGCCCTTCCGACCCCAGGACCTCTCCAATCACTGCGATTGTCAGGCGGGCCGGGAAGGGGTCGTAGACGAGCCGAGTCAGCTCGTTGAGCGAGAACGCCTGGCCGCTCGGGACCATGAGGGCGAAGGCGACCTCTTCCATGGCGTCCTTGACCCGCACGACCAGATTCTCCTCGACCGGTTCGAGAGGTCCGGTGTTTCCCAGGCCCTCGTGTTTGTCGAAGATGTGGGCGAAACACGGCACCGCCCGATTGGGTTGCTCGTCGAGATGAGCATAGAGGGCGACAACGGACTCAAAATAAACGGCCAGCACAGCCGACCACTCGCTGAGGAGGCGGTCGGTATCCTGCCTCTGGGTGTAGGTCGCGCGGGACCCGCCTGTGGGGAAGAGCTCGAGCTCCGCTGTGCCGTCGACGACTTCGAGGCTACCGGTGAGCCCGTCCGCCTCGACCATTCGCAGCACCTCGTCGAACGAGGAGAGAACACCGCTGTGGATCGAACGCCGCAGCTCCCCGTCGACTCGTTCAATGCTGACGTGCTCGGCCAGCGGCTCGAGCAGAGCAAAGCGCTGGCTCCACGGGTCGAGGCTGTAGTCGATCGTGTCGCGCGACTCCTCGAGACGATCGGTGAGCTCGGGGTTGTCGCCGATGTCGTTCGATGGCGTCACCTCCTGCACGACCGTGACGACGACCGGACCGTCACCACGCAGGGATAGATGGAGATGCTCGCGGATCGGCTCCTCAAAGCAGGCCGTCAGAGGCAGACAGAGCAGAGCGAGGAGAGCGATTCGGGTCCGGTACATGCAGGGCCTCCGCAAAGCGCATCCTAGCAGGACGCGCAGGATTAGGAATTAGGAATTAGGAATGCCCGCACAACCCCATCCAGAGATTTCGAATCTCGGATTCTCTTCCGGCTCCTGATCGTTACGATCGTCTCAAGAAACCGTAGGCGCGTCCTTCAGGGCCCGCCACCTGAATCTCGTCGGATGCTTCAAACCCGATGCTGCCCGGAAGATCCCGGGCGGCGGGCCGTGAACGACCCGCCTACGGCGTCCCGGAATATTCGTGGGCCCGCCAGTAACTGGGTGGGCACGGGATAGAATGGAACGGTGACCGAGAAGACTCTCGCCCTCATTCGCAGCATGCGGCCCGAGCAGTGGCTCAAGAACGGATTCGTGCTCGCGCCGATCGTGTTCTCGGGGCTGGTGCACGATCCGGTGGCCTGGGCGCGGAGCTTGGCCGCGGTGGCCGCCTTCTGCGCCGCCTCCTCTGCCGTCTACCTGATCAACGATGTGATCGACCGCGAGGCCGACCGCTCGCACCCGATCAAGAAGAACCGTGCCATCGCGTCGGGCGAGGTCTCGGTCGCGACAGCTCTGGCCGTGGCGGTAATGCTGACGGCGGCGGCTATCGCCATCGCCGTTTGGCTCGGCGGCTGGTTTCCTGCAGTGGTCGTCGCCTACGTCGCGCTGGTGCTCCTGTACTCGGCGGTGCTCAAGCGGGCGGTCTTCCTCGACGTGCTGGTGGTGGCGGCGGGATTTGTGCTCCGCGTAGTCGGTGGGGCGGTCGCCATCGACGTGCCGGTGTCGCACTGGATCCTCCTCGTTGCGTACCTGCTGGCCCTTTACCTGGCGCTCGGCAAACGCCGCTCCGAGCTGGCGCTGCTTGGCGACGAGGCCGGCAACCACCGGGTGGTCCTCGGCCACTACACCCTGCCGATGGTGGACCAGGCGATCAGCGTCGTCCTCGGTGCGACCGTGCTCGCCTATGCCCTCTACACCGTGGCTCCGGACACCGTCGCCAAGGTTGGCTCGGAGGGACTGCTGGCGACCGTGCCGATAGTTCTCTACGGCCTTTTCCGCTATCTCTACCTGCTCCACAAACACGAGCTCGGAGGCAGCCCCACCCGCGTCCTCCTCACCGACCGCCCGCTGCTGATCTGCGTCGTGATCTGGCTTGCAGTCGCCGCGGTAGTGATCAACGCGTCGCATTGACCCACCCACCCGCCCAAATTTACCCGCAGATAACGCAGATAACGCAGATCAATATAGAAAGACCTATCTGCGTCAATCTGCGTGATCTGCGGGTTTCTTATGGGTGGGTGTGGGAAAACTCAAAACTCAAAACTAAGAACTCAAAACTCAGCGACGCAGTCGCTGAACGACTCGCGTCGCTGCCACCCTCGCTTGCTTGATGCAATCGTTGACCGAGACGCCTCGGTAGGGTGATCCGGCGAGCTCGATGCCGGCGTTGCCGGCCGCCTCCTCGGCGGCGGCGACGCGGTCGAGGTGACCGACCGTGTACTGCGAAATGCCCTTCTCCCAGCGCATGGTCCACACTCGATCGGGCTCTGGGTCGGCGCCGAGGATGCGCTCGAGCGCGGCCCGCACCAGCGCGATCAGCTCGTCGTCGTCGAGAGCGACGGCTGCGGGTGCGCGGGCGCCGCCGACCATGGCGCGGAGGAAGAGCGATCCCGTAGGGGCCTGGCCCGGGAAGATGTCGTGGCAGTAGAGGGTGCCGAGCAGACCCGGCTCCTCGCCGCGGGGTACCAGGAAGCCGAAGCCGTGCACGGGCCGCCCGAACGCGTTGGCGTCGTATGCCAGCATGACTACCGCAATTGGGGCGGTCGGGATTTCTGAAAGGGGCTTCACGGCCGCGGGCGCGGTGTTCTCGAGCAGACGCGCCGCGCGCTCTGCGGGGAGGGTGAGGAGGACGGATTGCGCCTCGATGTCCCCCGCATCGGTGGTCAGGATGAAGCTTTCGCCGTCCACCTGGAGCTTCTGCACGCCTCGCCCGAGAAGGAGCCGATCTCCGAGGCCCTCGGCCAGGCTGTCAGGGAGGCGGGCCATGCCGCCCGAGAAGCTGGTCAGCGTTCCGCCCGGCCCCGAGGGTCCGCCCGACCGCGCGCCCTCGCGTCGTGCCGCACGCATCTTGGCGATCATGGCTCGGGTCAGCGAACCGTGCTCGGCCTCCATCGCAGCCATCCTGGGAAAGGTGGCGGCGAGCGACAGCTCTCGTGAGTCTCCGGCGAAGACCCCGGTCACCATGGCGTCCACCAGGACCTCGGCCGCACGGCGGCCGATGCGGCGGCGGGCAAAGTCGAAGACCGTTTCGTCGTGGTCGGGGCGGGTGCGGGCGAAGGGCTCGGCGATCAGCCTCAGGCGGCCGCCGAGGGGCAGAATGTCGGAGAGCATGAAGGCGAGCGGCGAGGCGGCGACCCGGCGCAATCGCCCGCCGCGGAGGATGAAGCGGTCGGCCGCTCCTTCGTCGGCCTGCACCAGGGCGTCACCGAGACCCTGGATGCGGGTCAGCTCGAGGGTGTCGGGAGCGTTGTCCAGGAATCCCTGCGGCCCCCACTCGACGGTGTATCCGGCATCGATCTCGGAACGGATCTTGCCACCGGCCCTGCTCGAGGACTCGATGACCAGGAGATCATCGATCCTGTGATCGTGCTCGAGCCAGGCGGCGGCTGCAAGGCCGGTGATGCCGCCGCCGACGATGGCGACCCGGGTCTTCAATTCTGATCCGCCGCCGTGAAGTCTGCCAGCAGCGAGGCTGCAGCCGTCACCCCGGTGACGATGGCGGACTCGTCGGGACGGAAGGTTGGGGTGTGAACGTAGTCGGTCCAGCCCTCGGCGGCGTTGGCGACCCCGAGGAAGAAATACACCCCGGGTACCTTTTGCTGGAAGTAGGCGAAGTCCTCCGCCGCCATGATCGGCGGGACCTCGAGCACGTGGTCCGCACCCAGGCTGCGCGACAGCGATTCTACGGCGAAGGCCGCCAACCCGGTGTCGTTGTCCACCACGGGTGCGATGCGCTCGTACTCGAGCTCGTAGGTTGCACGGTTGGCCTCGCAGATCCCGGCCACGATGCGTTCAAAACGCTCTGGGATCTCGGCCCAGGTCTCGGCGTCGAGGGTGCGGACGGTGCCGGTGAGCACCGCCTTGCCGGCGATGATGTTCCACCGTCTGCCGCCGTTGAACGTGCCGACCGAGACCACGAGCGACTTTCTGGCATCGATCTCGCGCGAGGCGAGGGCCTGCAGAGCGGCCACCACCTGCGATCCCACGTAGACCGCGTCGATTCCGTCATGCGGTGCGGAGCCGTGGGTCATGCGGCCGTGGATCGTGATTGTGAAGCGGTCGCCGGCGGCCATCAACCCGCCCGGCCGGAGACCGACAAAACCGGCCTCGGCGATCGGCATCACGTGCAGCCCGAAGATCGCTTCGGGCGCGGGGTCGGCAAGGACACCCTCGACGATCATGAGCTTCGCGCCGCCCTCCTCGCCCGGCGGTGGGCCCTCCTCGGCGGGCTGAAAAATGAACTTAACCGTTCCGTGCAGCCGGCTCTTGAGCTTCATCAGAACCTCGGCGGCGCCGAGGCCGACCGTGGTGTGGACGTCGTGACCGCAGGCGTGCATCACCCCGGCGTTTGTCGATCGGTAGGGAACGTCCACCTGCTCGTCGATGGGCAGGGCGTCGATGTCGGACCGCCACGCCACCACGGGTCCGGGTAAATCGCCCTCGAGCACCGCCACCACGCCGTTGTGAGCAACTCCGGTCTGCGCCTCGTACCCCATGGCCTCCAGGCGACGGGCGATTTCCGCGCCGGTTTCGACCTCCCGGTTCGAGAGCTCCGGGTGTTGGTGGAACCAGCGCCGCGCCTCGATGAGCTGCGCCTCGATCTCGGTCGCCGCGGCGGCGATCTCCTCATTCATGGTCCGCTCCTCGCTGCCGGCGGGAGCGGCCGAGATCACGGCCGCACCCAGAATAAGCAGGGTGATAAAACGTGCAAAATCGAAATGCTGTCTCATGACCGCAGCCTACCAGAACCACGTGACGCAGACTGCATTCCTCACACCGTCGTGCCACGAGACCGTGAAATTGGGTGTCAGCTGAGGTCTCTGGGCGCGGAGCCGCGAAGCGGCGAAACACTCATAGCCTGGGGCGTCAGCCCCAGGATCAGGTTGAGGAAAAAACGACAAGCCGCGAAGCGGCGACAGACAACCGGAAACCAATGGCTGGAGTTCACGACGCTGGCGTCGTCTGTCGCCCCTTCAGGGCTCTGGTTCAGAGGTTCCGTTGGTAACCTGGGGCTGACGCCCCAGGCTATGTATCTTACGCCCCTTCGGGGCTTTCCACTGACCACCTGTTGACGGCGGTGGCCCGCTTCCGCCGTCCCAGAGTCCTTATGAAAAATGCGGGCTCAGGCGCTGGCATCTCCGGTTTGCTGTAGCCCGTCACCGATGAGCGCGAGGCTTATGACGAGGGTGGTGATTGCGAGACCGGGGAAGAGCGACAGCCACCAGCCGTCGAGCATGACTCTCTGGCCGTCGGCGATCATTGCGCCCCAACTCGGGAGGCTTGCCGGGATGCCGAGACCGAGGAAGCTCAGCGTGGCCTCGGCGAGGACCAGATTTCCCATGCGGAGGGTGGTGTCCTGGGCCAGCGGGGCCTTGAGGTTGGGCAGGTAGTGAAGACTCCAGATTCGGAGCTCGCGGGTGCCTGCAACGCGTGCCGCCTGGATGAACGAGCGGGTGCGCAGGGACAGCACCTGTCCTCGCACGAGACGGGCCAATCCCATCCACGAGGTCAGACCGAGCACCGCGACGAGCAGCGTGGGTCCGGGTCGGAAGAGGGCTGAGACCAGGATCAACAGCAGCAGCAGGGGGAATGCGAGGAGGGCGTCCACCGTTCGCATCAGGACGGCGTCGACGACTCGGCCACCGGTGGCGGCGGCAAGGCCCACGCCGAGCCCGACCAACAGGGCAACCGCGGCCCCGAGGGCGGCGATTGCCAGCGAGATCCGGCCGCCGCGCAAGAGTCGTGGCAGGACATCGCGGCCGAAGCGGTCGCTGCCCAGCCAGAGTCGCGCATCGTGCTTCGAGACGACATCGTGGGCGGAAACCGTGGTTGTCCGCCGCCGGCCGTGGACCAGGTACTCTCCATGATCGAGGTCCACCTCGGGCGAGACCAGAGTTCGGCCGTCCGAGAGGTCGAGGACCGTTACCCGGGTTCCCGGTGGGAGCAGCGCGGCGTGGACCGGGTCGCCGTCGCCGACCGGTGACAGTATCAACGGTCCGACGAGGCAGGCGAGGACCAGCACCACGATGCCGGCGAGCCCCCACAGCAGGCGCCGCGGCGCCCTCACGACGGCCTCCGTGCCCGTGGGTCGACCACGGCATAGAGGACATCGGCCGCCAGATTACCGAGGATCACTGCGGCGGTGCCGATCAGGGTGGCACCCAGGATGAGTGGGATGTCACGCGCCCGGGCCGCGTTGTATGCCACCTGGCCCATGCCCGGCCACGAGAAGATGGTCTCGATCACCACCGAGCCGGAGACCAGGATCGGCAGCGACAGGCCAAGGATGGTGACCACCGGCAGCAGCGCCGGGCGTAGGGCGTGGACCCAGAGGAGTCGGCTCTCGGGGATGCCGCGCGCGCGTGCTGCGAGCATGAAGCGCGAGGAGCGGACGTCGATCAGGGTGGCGCGTAGGTATCGGGCGGTTCCTGCCGCTCCCACCAGTCCGAGGCAGAGGGCGGGCAGGAAGAGGTGGCGCAAGAGATCCACCAGGCGCGGGAGAGCGCTCAGACTCGCGGCATCCACCGAGTGCATGTGCGATGCCGGAAACCATCCCAGGAGAAGGCTGAAGACGAGAATCAGGAGTCCCGCCAGCCAGAATGACGGGACACCATAAAGGCCCAGGCTCAAGACGGTGGTAATTCGATCGACCCAACCGTACGGGCGCCGTGCCGCCGCCACCGCCAGGATCAGCCCGAGCACCAAATCGAAGAAAAGGGCGGCGCCCGCCAGCAAGAGGGTCGGCGGTAGCGCCCGGGCCAGCACCGCCGACACCGGTTGCTTGTACATGAACGAGGTGCCGAGATCGCCGGTCGCCACCGCGCCGAGCCAGCTCAGATACTGCTCGAGGGGCGGACGGTCGAGGCCGTAACGGGCGCGGATCAGCTCCCGGGTTTCGGGGGAGAGCCGCGGGTTGTCGATCGTGTCGGCGTAAGAACCCGGCGCGGCATGCACCACCACAAAGGTCAGGGTGGCAACGAGCCACACCAGCGGCACCAGGGCGAGCATTCGCCGAAACACGATGCGCTTCATGATAGGGCTCGACAGCATTTCGAGATCACAGGAGGATTATAGGCGGGCGGCGCAATACCAGATACCGGATACCAGATACCAGATACCGGATCCGGCCTCCTACCTTTTGGTGAGGATTCCCTCTGCCGGTATCTGGTATCCGGTATCTGGCATCTGGCATCAGATCATTCGGGTAGGGAAGTGGACTCGGGTTGCTCCGTGATCTCCCACTCGTCGACGTTGAAGAAGATAGTCGCGTCATTGATCTTTGTGCCGTGGATGCGTGAGTTGACGCCGACCAGGCGGGTGTTTTCGACCAGGAAGGTGTAGGGCTGATCGGCGACGATGAGGGTCTGAATGCGGTCGAGGAGTGGTTTCTGGGATTCGAAATCGGACGCCGCGGCCACCTCTTCGAACAGCCGGTCGACCTCGGGATTGGAGTAATGCCCGAAGTTGAAGGTCGGGGCGCCGGGCGGCGTGCTGTGCCAGATTCCCTCGAGATCGACCTGTGTCGGTTCGATCCAGCGATTCACGAAGGCGTCGAAGTTACCCTCGGCGACCGCCGCCTGCACGGCGCCCCACTCCATGAGGCGGGGCGTCGCCCGGACCCCGATCCGCGCCAGATCGCGTTCCAACAGCAAGCACACATCCTTCCGCACCTCGCTCTCCGACGGTGCGAGGACCTCGAATGCCAACGGTTGCCCGTCGCGGTCGAGGATTCCGTCGCCGTCGTGATCCTCCCACCCGGACTCAGCCAACAGCTCGATGGCGCCGGCGGGGTCGTAGGGCAGCGGGTTCAGATCGCGGTTGAAGGCCCACATGGTCGACAGCACGGGCCCGATCGACGGCCGGCCGAAACCCCCGTAGACGGCATCGATCAGAGTTTCGCGGTCGATGGCCATGCCGAGAGCGCGGCGCACTCGTGGGTCGGCGAAAACCCCCTTGTCCAGGTTCCAGCAGATGTGAGTGAAGGAGCGGTCGGGGAATACGGCCAGCTCGAGATCGGGATTGTCTAGCACCCGCGCCGCCTCGGCCGGAGGGATGTCGTTGACGAGATCGATACCGCCGGCAAGGAGCTGGTTGAAAAGCCCGGTCTTGGAGGGCACGATGCGGAATACAAGCCGGCTCACACGCGGACGGTCGGCCACGAAGTAGCGAGGGTTGCGCTCGAGGACGATCTCCTGCTGCGGGGTGTGGAGGCCGGGCACGAACGGACCTGCCGACAGCACGAGCTCCCGCCAGTCGGTCTCCTCCCACTTTTCGAACGGGATGTCGGCCCAGGCGTGGGCCGGCACGATGGGGCCGTCGTTGACGTCCATCAACTGGTAGGGGTAGCGATGGGTGAAGGTGTAGCGGACGGTGTGGGCGTCCGGCGCTTCCACCGAGTCGATGTTGTCGGTGATGTCGGACCACAGCCACCCCAACGCTTCCGAGGTCTGGGCGCGCCAGCTGAAGAGCAGGTCGGCGGCGGTCACCGGCACGCCGTCGCTCCACACCGCGTCGGTTCGCAGGTGGAAGGTGAGCGCGAGGTGGTCGTTGGACCACTCCCATGACTCGGCCAGGGATGGAGCGAAGGACGGCGGATGCTGCTGATAGTCCACCTGCTCCACCGCCAGCGAGGGGTAGATCAGGCTCAGAATCTCCTCGTCGAATGCATCCTCGGCCAGATAGGGGTTCCAGCTCGCGATGTCCGACAACGCCCCGATTACCACCGTGTCTGACGGCGCTTCCGGCCCCGGCGGCGAGCACGCAACGGCAAGAAACGCGGCGGCAACGACGATGAGCCATCTCGAGAATTTCATGCCAGTCATCCTATCAGCCGAATCCAACAAATACTGATTCCGGCCCACCCGCGTCCGCGTCCGACCAGTGCCCGCCCGCTAACCGGTTGAACCACAGAGGCACAGAGACACAGAGAAGGAACACAGAGAGAAGAAACACAGAGTCACGGAGGCGCAGAGCCGCGCACATCGCAAACACGAAGACACAAAGACACGAAGAAGTTGTCGCCGACGTGATGCGGCAGGGCCGCGGATTGACGGCGGAACAGTCGGCGATCAGAGGATCGCCGCCCGCCGGTGGAAAACCCGTCTGCTCCGAACGCAAGCGTTCGTCGCAGCCGCGCTTCCCACCGACCGACGCGCCCGGGGCGCGTCGGTTCCGCCTCACGGCTTTCCGACTGGGGCGATGGGCGTGCCCGTCACATTTTAGATAGAGGGTGGGAGTTGCGAGGCCTGCGCTCCCGGAGCGCAGGCTGCTGGGACATACTCCAGTGACGATCGCTGGAGATCGGATCTGGAGTATGTCCCAGCGGTCCCCGGCCGTCGTCAGACGATGGCCGGGACCTCGCCACGGGGAAAACTCTCCGGAGAGGCTCTCTGCGCCTCCGCGCCTCCGCGTCTCTGCGTTGATCGGCCGGATGGATGGCGTTGCGATTCCTTCGTGTCTTTGTGTCTTCGTGTTTGCGATGTGAGTGGCTCTGTGTCTTCTCTGTGCCTCCGTGTCTCTGTGGTTCAACCCGGGGGGGGTGGGCGGGAAATTCGAAATTCGAAATTCCTCCGGCCATGTACAATCCCCCCTCTGGGGGAGGACGACATGGCCGGATTAGCGCTGATCTCGGTTTCGGACAAAACTGGTCTGGGTGAGCTGGGTCGCAACCTGCTGGATCTGGGATGGAAGATCATCTCCACCGGGGGCACGGCACGTGCTCTGGCCGACGCCGGGTGCGAGGTGCTCGAGATCAGCCGGCACACGGGTTTTCCAGAGATCCTCGGCGGCCGTGTCAAAACTCTCCATCCGAAGGTGTTCGCGGGCATCCTGGCGGCCTCGACTGCGGAGCATGAGAACGAGATCTCGGAGCTCGAGATTCCGATGATCGACCTCGTCGTGGTCAACCTCTATCCCTTCCGGGAGACGATTGCCCGTGACGGTGCAGATCTGGACGCGGCGGTCGAACAGATTGACATCGGCGGACCGAGCCTGCTCCGGGCGGCGGCCAAAAACCATGGTCGGGTGACGGTCGTCGTCGATCCGGCGGATTACTCGGCAATCGTCGATGAGCTGACCGGCGGCGGCACGACGGAGGACACGCGCCGTGACCTGGCGGTCAAGGTCTTTCGCCACACGGCCGCCTACGACGCTGCGATCGCCGCTCATCTTCCGCGGCTGATGGGACATGAGCGGCCTGCGGCCGCGGCGGTGGTCGCCGGCGACCTCCTTCGCTGCCGTGAGGTGGAGCTGCGCTACGGCGAAAATCCCCACCAGTGGGGTGTGCTGGCGCAGAGTGAACCGGTGGTTGGGCTTGCCGGTGCGGTTCAGATCCAGGGGAAGGCGCTGTCTTACAACAACCTGGGTGACGCCACCGGCGCGTGGCGGCTGGTCTGGGACCTGCCTGCTGCCGGGGTGGCGGTTATCAAGCACGCCAACCCGTGCGGCGTGGGCATCGACGACAGCATGGTCGAGGCCTTCCTCAAGGCGCGGGCGACCGATCCGGTATCGGCATTCGGCGGCGTGATCGCGGCCAACCTCGAGGTTGACGGCACGTTTGCCGAGGCCGTTGTCGAGCAGTTCGCCGAGGTGGTCATCGCGCCGGGCTATGACGACGCGGCGCGAGAGGTCTTCGCGCGTAAAAAGAATCTGCGGGTGCTCGAGGCCGAGCCGGTAGCGGCCGGTGGTCTGGTGGTTCGGGACGTCGACGGTGGATTCGTGATCCAGGCGGCGGATACTGGTTGGGATGGAGAGGAGCGAGAGGTGGCCACCGAACGCGCGCCCACCGGCGGCGAAAGCCGGGCCCTCGAGCTCGCCTGGCGGGTGGTCAAGCACGTGGGGTCGAACGGCATCGTGGTTGGCGCAGAGGATCGGATCCTCGGTATCGGTGCCGGCCAGATGAGCCGGGTCGACGCAGCCAAGATCGCGGTCACCAAGGCCGCCGAATTAGGGCACGACCTGGAGGGTAGCGTCGCCGCTTCCGACGCCTTCTTTCCGTTTCCAGATGGGGTGGAGGCGCTCCACGAAGCCGGCGTGCGAGCCGTGATCCAGCCGGGAGGCTCGATTCGTGACAACGACGTCATCGAGGTCTGCGACCGGCTCGGCGTGGCAATGGTGCTGACGCGCAGGCGGCACTTCCGGCATTGAGCCGTCGGCCTGCCAGACTACGGGCGGAGAGACGTTAGAACGTTAGAAGGTTGAACGTTAGAACGTTCCGCCCACCCACCCGCCCGGGAGATCGGCTCCTTCCAATTGGCGAACGTTCAAACGTGTAACGTTTAACGTTCTAACGATGGCCCGCCGCTCTGGACCTCGCCTTCGATCCGGGCTAGCATGAGGGTATGGAGAATTCACCGAAAGTGCCGGCGGCGTCGGCCGGAAACGAGGTGGTGCTTCGCTATCGGGACGGGCACCTGACCCGTTGCAGGCTCACGAGGGAGTTCACGCCGTTGGACTTCGCGGTTGAGGCCGGGACCGATGACGGCGAGACACTCCAGGTCAATATATCGGACCTCAAGGCGGTCTTTTTCATCAAGGATCCTCGCCGCCGCGAGGCCGAAATGCAGATCGGCGCCGAGGTCGACGATCCGCCTGCGGGCGCGCCGGCCCGGGTCGAGTTTTTTGACGGCGAGATCGTCCACGGCCGCGTCCAGGAGTACAGGATGGAGAACAGCGGTTTCTTCCTCTATCCGACCTCTACAGAGAGCAACAACGAGGTAATTTTTGTGGTCGCCCGCGCCATCAATACCCTCAGCCTCGAGGGCTGACCCCAAAAACATGAGCATGAAGATGAAGATCGTGCTGGCGACGGCCGTCACCGGTGTCCTGGCCGCCTCGGCCGCGGCGGGGAGCGGCGGGATGGACGCTCTCCAGCAGCTTGGGGGCGCGCTGCGCAGCGCGCCAGCCTGGCACGGCGAGTACACCCAGGAGTACATCTCGGCGGGGATGAGTTCCGGTGAGGTTCTGGTCGGCGAGGTGCTGGCGGCTTGGCCTGACCGCGCGCTCTTTCACACCGGCGACCCGACCACCCAGCTGATGGGCCTTGACGGCCGGGTCGTGCGTCTGGTCGATTTCTCGGTTCCCAGTTGTGATGAACACCTGCTCGACGACGATGAATGGGCGAGGATTCCGCTGGCCGCTGTCCTCGATCCGCAGAGTGCGCTGGATCACTTCACAGTTCTCGAGCACGGTGAACATGGGTTCGCGCTCGTGCCCCGTGAGCCCGGCGGGGTCGCGCGCCTCGAGGTCGTCCTGAACGAAGCGAATCTCCCGCAAGAGGTAGTTGTGATCGATCCCCAGGGCGCTACAAATCGCCTTCGTTTCACCGGCTGGCGCCGTGTCGATGGCCCCCCCGGGGGATCGTGGCTGCCGGACTCGCCTCCGGGCCTCGACTGCATCGGCGACAATCCCTAGCCCTCCCGCACCCAACTCGTGCCCGAGCCCGTGCCCGCCCGCCGTCCACGGTCTGCGACCGCGGCCACGCGGCCTCGGTCGCCGCGCCCTCCGAGAGCAAGCTCTCGCCGGTCACGCTCGACCTCGCCCGCTGCGCGCCTGCGGCGCGCCGGCGGGCTGCATTCGAGCGGGGGACGCCCTCGAACTCCATTTTTCCCGCCCCCACCCCCCGCCCACCCGCCCTCGGAAAGCCACGTCGGGCCGGGCCCGCCGCGACTTTCCGAGAGGTAGGAGTGATAAATGGCATTCGAGGCTGATTGTGGTGTGTCGACGGT
>Ga0164313_10000721_pt1 | contig 27587 bp, 24 predicted proteins | sample GuaBasSedimGuay4_FD_113735 | JGI IMG/M metagenome (GOLD analysis project Ga0164313, IMG submission 113735) | Subseafloor sediment microbial communities from Guaymas Basin, Gulf of California, Mexico - Guay4, Core 4569-4, 0-3 cm | ecosystem: Environmental > Aquatic > Marine > Hydrothermal vents... | reverse complement strand
GACAGGCGGTGGTCTCCTTGCAAACCATGCCCTGCGTCAGCAGACAGGTAAACGGCTCCTTATATTTGACCAGGCCCATATCATGAAGAACCCGGGTGTAATATCTGGAATAAAGGAGATGCAGAATGGCGTGTTCCACCCCTCCGATGTACTGGTCCACCGGCATCCAATAATCCACGGCACGCTTGTCGAACATGCCCTCCGTATAATCCGGGCTGCAATAACGCTCAAAATACCAGGAAGACTCCACGAAGGTATCCATGGTGTCGGTTTCCCTTCGAGCCTCCCCCGAACCGCATCGGGGGCAGTTGACCCTCGAAAAATACTCAAGACCCGGCAATGGCGATCCCCCGCCCTCGAGCAGATTGGCATCCTCAGGCAGCAGAATGGGAAGATCCTCCTCCGGAGCCGGTACAACCCCGCATGTCGGGCAATGAATCATGGGGATGGGCGCTCCCCAGTAGCGCTGGCGTGAAATACCCCAGTCGCGAAGCCGGTAAGACACTGTTTTTTTGCCTAACCCGTGCGCTTCGAGGTGCCGGGCAATGGCTTCCATGGCCTCACGGTTCGGCATGGCATCGAAACTGCTGGAGTTGATCATTACACCTTCACCGGTGTACGCCGCCGTCAATTCGTCAACGGTCAAGTCCTCGTCGGCCGGGTTGACCACCACAACGATGTCCAGACCATATTTTTGGGCGAAATCGAAATCCCGCTGGTCATGGGCAGGGACGCACATGACCGCACCTGTTCCGTACTCCATAAGCGCAAAATTGGCTGTGTATATGGGCATCTCCCGGCCGCTCATGGGGTTCAGACAATATGACCCTGTAAATACACCCTCTTTTTCGTAACTCTCCACCGCTTTGGCGGTCCTGTCCTGACGCGACATACGCTCGACAAATTCATTCACTGCCGCGGCCTGGGCGGTACCTTCCGAAAGTGTGATTACCAGCGGGTGTTCCGGGGCCAGGCACATGAACGTTGCCCCGAAGACGGTGTCCTGGCGCGTTGTGAAAACGGATATCTCGTCGGTTTTTTCACCGGGTCCTCCGATAATGGGAAACCGGATCTCCGCACCGATGCTTTTACCGATCCAGTTTTTCTGCATGGTGATGACCTTCTCAGGCCAGCCAGGCAGTTTGTCACAGTGGACCAGAAGATCTTCGGCGTAATCCGTTATCCTGAAAAACCACTGCCACAGTTTCTTCTGGTGAACCTCTTTCCCGCATCGCCAGCACATTCCGGCTTCCACCTGCTCATTGGCCAGGACCGTCTGGCAGGGGTCGCACCAGTTGACATAAGACTCCTTGCGGTAGGCCAGGCCATTTGCATACATTTTCAGGAACAGCCACTGCTCCCAGCGATAATATTCAGGCCGGCACGTGGCCAGTTCCCGATCCCAGTCATATGAAAACCCAATTTTTTTCAACTGGGACCGCATGTTGGCGATATTTTCATACGTCCACGTGGCGGGATGGCTGTTGTTGGCGATGGCGGCGTTTTCCGCGGGCATTCCAAAGGCGTCCCACCCCATGGGGTGAAGCACATTGTAACCCCGCATTCTTTTATACCGCGCCACGACATCTCCTATCGTGTAGTTGCGCACATGCCCTATGTGAATGTTGCCGGAAGGATAAGGAAACATCTCCAGCAGATAATATTTTTCTTTTTCCGGTTCGGTGTCAACTTTGAACAGCCGCTCTTCTTCCCAAGCCTGCTGCCACTTGCTTTCAATTGCACCGGGGTTGTATTTTTCTTCCATTGGGTGTATAGGTCTCCAAGTAAAACTGTCGATGAAAAATTCCCTCATGCCATACAATCCCTGAAATAGCAAGATGCTTATCCTGTCCGGGCAACCACTTAGCCCGCCTCGGCAAGAAGCGGCAGAGGGCCCCGTCCCGGGAGAAAAATCATTTGACTTGATGATAACAATTTCATATTTAAAGAAAAACAGCAATACTAAGGAAATCGAATTCATGACCAGTAAAATTCTCATAAATGCAGTAGATCCTGAAGAGTGCCGCATCGCCAAAGTAAAAGACAGCCTGTTGGAAGAATTCCATATTGACAGCGCCGCCAAGGAGATCACCCACGGCAACATCTACAAGGGCATTATCACGCGCGTCGAACCCAGCCTTCAGGCAGCCTTTGTCGACTACGGTGCGGAAAGGCACGGCTTTTTGCAGCGGCATGAAATTCACAGTGATTATTATCAGGAAACCCCCTCCGGAAAAAAAACCATCAAGGATATTATCAAGCGGGGCCAGGAGGTTCTGGTTCAGATCTCCAAGGACCCCATCTTGAAAAAAGGTGCCATGCTCACCACTTTTATTTCGCTGCCGGGAAGACACATGGTGCTGATGCCGGGGTCAACAACAAGGGGCATATCGCGAAAGATCGCCGAAGAGGAAGAGCGCAAAAGGCTGAAAGAGATCATCGGCAGCCTTAAGATTCCCGAAGCGTTCGGCATCATCATACGCACTGCCGGTGAAAACTGTACCAAGACCCTGGCGATCAAGGATCTTCGATACCTGCTCAAACTGTGGAAAAACATCAACGCCAAAGGCACAGAGGCAATTGCCCCGGCGCTGCTCTACAAAGAACGAAATCTGGCCGTCCGATCCATAAGAGACCATTTCACAACGGATGTAACTGAAATTTTAATCGATGATGAAAATATGTACCAGGAGGTTAAAAGTTTTGTACACATCATATCCCGCAAACACGAAAAAATAGTAAAGCTGCACAAAGGGGCCAAACCGCTGTTTTCCAAATATCAACTCGAAGATCAGATCGCCTCAATATTCGAAAGCCGGGTAAAACTCAAGTCCGGTGGTTCCGCCGTTATACAGCAAACCGAAGCCCTCGTGTCCGTTGATGTCAATTCAGGCAAGGCCACCCATCAAAACACCGTTGAAAAAACAGCCCACATCACCAACCTGGAAGCTGCGGAGGAAATCGCCCGGCAGCTCCGCCTCAGGGATATGGGGGGACTTGTGGTTATCGATTTTATCGACATGAAAGATTCCAAGCACAAACTCGAAGTCGAAAGGACCATGAAAAAAGCCCTTAAAATGGATAAAGCCAAAACCAATGTCGGCAAAATTTCAAAATTCGGACTGATGGAAATGTCACGGCAAAGAATCCGGCCGTCCATTGAATTCGGCAGTTTCCAGCCCTGCAGCCACTGCAGTGGCAAAGGCCTGGTACCGTCCACCGAAACGCTGGGAATCCGTTTTTTGAGAAAACTGCAGATGGAAACACTCAAACCCATGACGGAATCTGTTAAGGGGAAACTTCCCGTCGAAGTCGCCGATTATGTATTGAACAGTAAAAGAAAGGAAATCCTGGACCTGGAATTGAGACGCCAGCTCTCCATAAAGATAATCGGCGACCCAACCATGGTTCCCGGAGACAGCCACATCGAATGTACCCACAAGAATGAATCGAAATGATGGTTTAATTAAGCAGCACTTGTTATTGTATTTATAATATGTACAAAGTGTTATAATGGTATAGACCGGCAGTTCTGAAGAAACCACCATACAGGCGGGTGCCTGTTTCGAATGAAAAAATGAAAGAAAGATTTGACGTAGGCCCTCAATTAAAGTATATCAGCGCCATTTTCGACGGGTTATTCGAGTGATCATGAAACATCAACCTAAAAAATGCCTGTTTTTCGTGATCATCGCCCTGATACTGTTGACCATCGGCTGCCAAGGTGCGAAAAAAAAAGATCAGCCGATACACTATACACCGGACAGCCAGTTCAATCCTGAATACAAAACGGTGTTTAAACTCTGGACGCGAGAGGATCGCATTTATAAAGGTTTCGACTGCAAGCTGATTGCAACGGCAACCTACAAATCGATTCAATTCAGGAAGGCTTACACTCGGGAGTACAGTCAGCTTTATAGGCTGAATGCGGTGGACGAAGAAAAATTTTATAAAGATCAAGAAAATGCCGCTGACACCTACAACGAATTTATTATTGCTGCGTACGTACCTGAAAAAAAATGGGATGATTTTCAAAAGGAAAAATCCACCTGGAAAATATATCTCCGCGTAGATGATGGTGCATGGATAACGCCGGTGGAAATCAGGAAACTGGAACGCAACAACGTCGTACTGAAACACTTTTTTCCATACGTCACCCCCTGGAAATCAGTATATCTGGTAAGATTTCCGTCCAGGCATCGCGAAACCGGGGAGACGCTTGTGGGGGATATGGCCGGCACGCTGACCTTCTCCGTCAGCAGCGTTCTGGGATCGGCTGAAATGGCCTGGGATCTGAGCAGTGAAAAAGAAATATTTGACGAGTGAATTATAAAAAAAAATCAAATAAAGGGAGGTTATCTTGTTTACAAGCAATGTCGCATATGCAATGAGCCAGGGCGCTGGCGGAGAGGGAGCCGGTGGTTTTTCGGCGTTCATCCCCCTCATCCTGATGTTTGTCATTTTTTATTTCCTGTTGATTCGACCGCAGCAAAAAAAGACGAAAGAGCACAAGGCAATGGTGTCGAGTCTGAAGAAAGGCGATCGAATTGTCACCAGCGGAGGCCTGCACGGCCGTATTACCGGGGTCACCGACCAGACACTGACCGTTGAAATCGCCGACAAAGTTCGCGTCAAGGTAAATCGTGCGAATGTCAGTGCACAGACCCAGTCGGTCACACCGCCGCCGGCACCGGCACCAAAAAAAGAAAAGTCGGGCTCTGCCAAATCGAAATAGAACTCGAATCACCATGGTCTGCCGGGATTTGCCGTTGCGGCAGGCTTTCATAAAGGTGATTTTTTTCGAGATATAAGATTCCCCACTGCATGCAGCGGGGAATCTTCAATTTCCGGGATTACTTTTCCCATGACGATTCCGACGGAAAAATAGCCATTGCCGGCTCCCGGTGTGGTTTCACTCAACCGGAAAAGACGGTTCGAGTGAGAAAGGAACAGATCATTGAAGACCTTGTCTTGGAGACCTATTTCGGTTCTTGTGGTGATCCTTACGGCCCTCATTTTCGTGCTGCCCACCCTACGGCCCGGCACGTGGCCCCACAAGAAAATCAACCTTGGGCTCGACCTTCAGGGCGGTATGCACCTGATTCTCGAAGTGGATACGGACAAAGCCGTTGAAGACACGATTGACCGCATTGCCCAGGAGCTGCGGACGAGCCTAAGAAAAGAGAGGGTACGCGTTGTCGGGATCGACCGTGTCGAAAAAAATCGCATCGCCGTCAGGCTTCAGGGCGAGGAGAACATCGCCCAATTCAACAAGCTTCTCGATGCCGATTTTGAAGACCTGCGCATAGCCGACACGAGCGAAGCGGAAGGTATCGAGACCATAAAGCTGGATCTGCCCGATGAGGAGACCGAGCATATCAAGCGGTTGGCGGCAGAACAGGCGCTCGAAACCATCCGCAACAGAATCGACCAGTTCGGCGTCAGTGAGCCCGACATCCGCAATCAGGGAAAAAAACGGATACTGATACAGCTGCCCGGCATCAAAGATACCAAGCGTGCCAAGGAGCTCATCGGGAAAACCGCCCTGTTGGAATTCAAGCTCGTGGATGAAGCCGGTGACATCAGCGCCGCACTAAAAGGGAGTCTAGCTCCGGGAACCCAGCTTCTGTACCAAATTAAAGAGGACCCGGCCACCAACAGGACCGTCAAAACACCGTATCTTGTAAAAAAACGGGCACTCCTGACCGGCGCCTATTTGACGGATGCCAAGGTTCAGATCGACTCTCAGTACAACGAACCGTACGTTTCCATTGAATTCGACAAAAAGGGCGGCAGGATTTTTTCACAGATTACCGAGCAGAACGTAAAAAAACGCCTGGCCATCGTGCTCGACAGCAAGATCTATTCGGCACCGGTCATCCAGGAAAAAATCTCCGGCGGCTCCGCACGCATCACCGGCAACTTCTCTACCGACGAGGCTCATGACCTGGCCATCGTCCTGAGAGCCGGTGCGCTTCCGGCTCCGGTTGAAATCATCGAAGAACGGACCGTCGGGCCGTCGCTGGGCGCCGATTCCATCAAAAAAGGCCTGGTTTCCATGTGCTTCGGCGGTATCTTCGTCATTCTGTTCATGGTCATATACTACAAAGGCTCTGGAATTATTGCCGACGTCGCCCTGATCCTGAATATTCTGCTCATCGCCGGTGGGCTGGCCGCTTTCCAGGCCACCCTTACCCTCCCCGGTATAGCGGGCATCATCCTGACCATCGGTATGGCCGTAGATGCCAATGTGCTGATTTTCGAACGCATCCGGGAAGAAATGACGCTGGGTAAAACACCCCGCGCAGCTGTGGATGCAGGTTACAGCAGGGCCACACTGACCATTCTCGATGCGAACGTCACCACGTTGATCGCAGCCCTGGTTCTGTTTCAATTCGGCACGGGCGCAGTAAGAGGGTTTGCTGTCACACTCAGCCTGGGAGTCCTGGCAAGCCTGTTTACAGCCCTGATTCTGTCCAGGTCGATTTTTGATTATTTTCTCATCAGCCGAAAAGTCAAAACTATCAGCATCTGATAATTTTTCATGCCCACCGGGCACAACGAAGAAGGAAAAATAAATGCAGTTCATCAAACCGGGCATCAACATCAATTTCATCGGACGGAGGAAAATCGCGTTCGCCTTCTCCCTGGTCATGATTTTGATCACCATCGCGACCCTGATCTACCACGGCGGCCTCAAACTCGGCATCGATTTTGCCGGCGGCACGGTCATTCAGATAAAGTTCGACTCTCCGGTATCCATAGCCGATATCAAGTCAGCCCTTGCCACCATGAACATTCGCATATCCTCCGTTCAGGAGTTCGGGGCTGCGGAAGAAAACGAGTACCTGATCCGTGCGGACAGCTCTGTCAGTACCGGCAACCAACTGCCCCTGAAGATCGAACAGGCCATGCAGCAGGCTACATCTCAGAAGGCACAGATCAGAAGGGTCGACATGGTCGGGCCGCAGATCGGCAAGGACCTGAGAGAAAAAGCGCTCCTGGCCATGTTTTTTTCACTCCTCTTCATCACCATCTACATATCCGGACGTTTTGAGTTGAAATGGATGCTGAGCGGCGTGATGGCAGGTGCATTGATGCTGGCCGTCTATGTACTGACCATATTCGAGGTCAGCATACCCTTTTTGATGACAGCCGCACTCTTCGTTACTCTGGTCCTTTTCTGGTTCCTCGAACTCAGGTACGCCATGGGAGCCATCGTCGCCCTGATCCACGATGTCGCCATTACCGTGGGCATTTTTTCTCTATTTGGTAAAGAATTCACGCTTCCCATCATCGCAGCGCTGCTAACGATTATCGGGTATTCACTCAACGATACGATCATCGTGTTCGACCGCATCCGGGAAAACCTGCGGAAGCACCACAAACAAAAACTCGACTTCATCCTGAATAAAAGTATCAACGAGACACTAGGGCGCACCATCCTGACGTCCATGACCACCCTGATCGTCTTGATTACACTATTTGTTCTGGGTGGCGGCATTATCCATGATTTTGCCTTTGCCATGATCATCGGCGTGCTCATCGGAACCTATTCATCGATTTTCGTAGCCAGTCCCATTCTACTGGCATGGCAGAACCGCAAGAAGTGAAGGAGAAGCTCCAACGTTAACCTATCATCGTTGCAACCATGGGGTATATGGAAAAATTTCTGCCATGGCTGGCCTTAAAAAGCGTCCCCGGCGTTGGCAACCTGCTTTTCAAGCGGCTGGTGGACCGGTTCAAATCGCCGGAAGCCGTGTTTCAGGCATCTTCCGGGGAACTGGGTCAGGTCAGCGGTATGTCGCAACGCCTGGCGCGACAGATCCGGCGATATCATGTTCCAGGGTGGGTACATGCTGAACTGGAGCTATCCGCCCGCAAAGGATACCGGATCATCACGCTTCTTGATCCGGACTACCCTGTCCTCTTACATGAAATTCCGGATCCCCCGCCCTTCTTGCACGTGTGTGGAGACATCTCCGGTGCCGATCATTGCATATCCATGGTGGGATCCAGAAATGCCACGGATTACGGTATCCAGACGACCTTGCGGTTGAGCCGTGACCTTGCCTCCCAGGGGATTACCATTGTCAGCGGTATGGCCAGGGGCATAGACACCGCCGCCCACCAGGGTGCGCTTGCATGCCAGGGCAGGACCGTTGCCGTGCTGGGCAGCGGACTTGAAAATATCTACCCGGCTGAAAACCGTAAACTATTTCACGAAATCACGCAGCATGGAGCGGTAATTTCCGAGTTTCCACTCAAGGCGGAACCGGAAGCGCACCACTTCCCCATGCGCAACCGCATCATCAGCGGCATGTCCCTTGGAACGGTCATCGTTGAAGCGACCCTGCGCAGCGGGTCACTGATTACGGCTCGCCTGGCCGCGGAACAAAACAGGGAAGTTTTCGCGGTGCCGGGCAGCATCAGCTCCTTCAAAAGCACCGGCACTCACACCCTGATCAAACAGGGTGCCAAATTGGTGGAACAGGCCAGGGATGTTGTCGAAGAGTTTTCATACCTGTTTGGGGATCCGGGTGCGGATGCGGTCGGTCCCACGGCAAATCATGCAACCGTGTCCCCATCCCTGGAACCACACGAGCAGCAGGTCTTGGCCGCTTTAGACAGCTACCCGGTTCACATCGATGCCCTGGCCATAAAAACAGGCGTCACAACCGGTAGATTGGCCGGAATCCTGCTGAATTTAGAACTGAAAGGCGTTGTCCAGCATTCGCCGGGCAACATGTTTTCTTTAAAATCATAAAATTACATCTTGCGTCCACACCGCTTATTGTGCTTTAGGTGCGCATTCAATTTTTAACTGTTTCTAATATCGAGGGAAAAACTGTGAGCGCAAAACCCCTGGTCATTGTGGAATCACCAACCAAAGTCCGGACCATCAAGAAATACCTGGGCAAGGGCTATAATGTCGCGGCGACCGTCGGTCACATCAAGGACCTTCCCCAAAAAGAACTGGGCATTGACATCGAAGACGGGTTCAAGCCCCAATACATGGTCGTGCCGGGTAAGAAAAAAGTGATCACGGCCCTGAAAAAGGCTGCCGGGAACGCCGAAGAGATCTACCTGGCACCCGACCCGGATCGGGAAGGCGAGGCGATTGCCTGGCACACCGCCGAGGTGCTGAAAAAAAAGGGGCGCAAGTTTTACCGGGTACTGTTCCATGAGCTGACCAAAAAGGTAATCCTCGAAGCCATTCACAAGCCCGAAGAACTGAATCAGAACAAGTATGAAGCCCAGAAAACCCGGCGGATACTTGACCGCCTGGTCGGTTACCAGATTTCTCCCCTTCTGTGGCGCAAGGTTAAAGGCGGCCTGAGTGCCGGGCGCGTGCAATCGGTTGCCCTGCGGATCATCTGTGAGCGGGAAAAGGCTATCCAGGCTTTCGAACCGCAGGAATACTGGTCCATCATCGCCCATCTGGAAGGCGATGCGCCGCCTGTTTTCGAAGCCAAACTCGTGAAAAAGGACGCCAAGCAGATTTCCATCCCAAATCAGGAGGACGCTCGGAAAATTGTAGACGACCTGAATCGTGTCGATTTCAGGGTCGATAAAATTGTCCGGCGCACCAAGAAAAGAAATCCGCAGCCGCCTTTCATCACCAGCAAACTGCAACAGGAATCGATTCAAAAGCTAAGGTTTTCAGCCAAAAAGACCATGATGCTGGCCCAGCAGCTTTATGAGGGTATCGACCTGAATGCCGGCGAGCCCGTGGGATTGATTACCTACATGCGCACGGACTCAACGCGGATATCCGCGGAGGCTGCCCAGGAAGCCCTCCAGCTGATACGGCAGCGCTTCGGACCTGAGTACTGCCTCGACAAACCCCGTTCTTTCAAAAACCGCAAAAAGGCACAGGATGCCCATGAAGCCATCCGGCCGACCTCTGTTGAACTCACACCGGAAAAGGTCGCACCATTTTTGTCCGAGAACCAGTTAGCCCTCTACCGCCTCATCTGGAACCGGTTCGTCGCCTCCCAGATGACACAGGCCCTCATCGACCAGAATACGATTTCCGTGGCAGCCGGGCCCTACCTTCTTACGGCCACGGGGTCTTCCGTCAAGTTCCCCGGTTTCATGGTGCTCTACCTTTCCGTGGCCGATCAGCGGGAAAAGGAAAATGATCAGAAGAAAGGCCGGCTCCCGGAACTTTCTGAGGGCGCCCTGCTGCAATTGCACAAACTGGATCCCAGGCAGCACTTCACTAAACCGCCGCCCCGTTTCTCCGAGGCTTCACTGGTTAAGGAACTCGAAGAAAACGGCATCGGACGTCCCAGCACCTATACGGCTATTTTATCCACGATCCGCCAGAAGGGTTATGTGGATCTTGTTAAACGATATTTCCGGCCCAGCGAATTGGGTTTCCTGGTCAACGAACTGTTGGTGGGCAGTTTTTCAGATCTGTTCAATGTCGATTTTACCGCCAGGATGGAAGACTATCTGGATCAGATCGAGTCCGCCGAATTGAACGCCAAGGACATACTCAAACAGTACTATGACCAGCTCCAGGAGGACCTCAAAAAAGCTAAGGAAAAGATGCCCAGCTTGAAAAGGGACGGGCTGCCCACGGGCCTTGACTGTCCCGACTGCAGCAAAGAACTCTACCTCAAAGTAGGGAAAAACGGCCATTTTCTGGCCTGCAGCGGGTATCCGGAGTGCCGCTATTCCAGGGACTACATCCGGGATGAAAAAGGAAAGATACAGCCGGTTGAAATCCCCGAGGATGAAGTATCGGATAAAACCTGTGAGAAGTGCGGTCAGCCGATGGTCATCAAACAAGGCCGTTACGGCAAGTTCATGGCCTGCAGCGGGTATCCCGAGTGTAAAAACACCTACTCCGTAAACGCTGTTGCTCCGGGCAAGGACACCGGAGTGGCCTGCCCCGAACCGGGTTGCAGCGGCAAACTGATCGAAAAACAATCCAAGCGGGGAAAAATATTTTACGGCTGTAACCTTTTTCCGGAATGCTCCTTTGCCACCTGGGATAAGCCCATCGATGAAAAATGTCCGCTGTGCGGTGCGCCGTTTCTAATTGAAAAAACGACCAAACGGGACGGCACCTTTTATGCCTGCAGGCAAAAGGAGTGCGGGTACCGCAAAGAACAAATTTAAATTCATCCCTCGCTGTCTACGGCGCAGGGTGGATTTAAATTAAGGCTTGACAATCGTCATTATTCCTGGCATAGAACCGGACAACCTTAAATTTTTTAATAATTATTAATGAAATTATGAAAAACAGGCGCATTAACCTCATCCTTATCAGTATTATTATCCTCGTCGTCGGTCTACTTGGCCGCGTCGAGGGACAGGGTGGTTAATGGCTTAATATCGCAGCAGCAATCAAGCAAAAATCCGTTACCAGCCCTGAAAAGCCGGTAACGGATTTTTTTTTACCCAACGGGTCAGACGGCTCTGAATCGAGCGTTGCCTGGATAAACGGTGCACTTATAGCGGTTGTCATAAATTTGTTCAGATTGAGATCTAAATGGTATAGAGGGTTCCACATTTTTTCAAAGCAACAGATCATTATGAATCTGCATCGCTATGGTTCGCAGCGGTGAAAGACGAAGAGGTTTTAAGTATGGAAATGACAGGCGGTCAGATTTTGATGCAGGCATTGGTGGATGAAGCGGTGGACGTGATCTTCGGATTTCCGGGAGGTGCTGTCATTGAAGTGTATGACGAACTCGTCAAAACCGATATTGAGCATATCCTCGTAAGACATGAGCAGGGTGCGGTCCACGCGGCCGACGGTTACGCCAGGGCCAGCGGCAAGGTCGGTGTATGCCTGGTGACGTCGGGTCCCGGCGCCACCAACACGGTGACGGGGATAGCCTCGGCCTACTCGGATTCCATCCCCCTGGTGGTGATCACCGGCCAGGTACCCACTCAGCTCATCGGCAACGACGCTTTCCAGGAGGTGGACATTGTCGGCATCACCCGACCGTGCACCAAGCACAACTACCTGATAAACGACGTGGCCGATATCGGCAGGGTTATCCGGGAGGCCTTTTACCTGGCCAGAACCGGCAGGCCCGGCCCGGTGCTGGTGGACATCCCCAAAAACCTGGTCAGCGCCAAAACGAAATATAAGCCCGTTACCCAGGTGCACATGAAATCCTACAACCCGACCTACAGCCCCAACATGAAACAGCTGAAAAAGGTCGCCAAGCTGGTAAAGGAAGCCCGCAAACCGGTCATATTCGCCGGTGGGGGCATCATCCTGTCCGGTGCATCGGAAGTGTTGACGGCGTTCGCCCGCAAAACCCACATACCGGTAACCGCATCCCTGATGGGACTCGGTGGTTTCCCCGGCTCCGACCCCTTGTGGCTGGGAATGATCGGGATGCACGGCACCTACAGGGCCAACATGTCCGCCGGTTTCTGCGATCTGATGATTGGTATCGGGGTACGCTTCGATGACCGTGTCACCGGGAAAACAGACGCCTTTGCCGAGCAGGCGGAGATTGTCCATATCGACATCGACCCCACGTCCATCCGCAAGAACATCGCCGTAAACATACCCATCGTCGGCGACTGTAAACAATCACTCACCAGCCTTAACGAGCTGGTGGCCGATCAGGATTCGGATACGCTGCTGAATCGTAAAAAGGAGTGGCTTGATCAGATAGACGAGTGGAAAAAAACCAACCCCCTGGCCTATGACCAGAAGGACATCATAAAACCGCAATTCGTTGTCGAAAAACTCTTCGAGCTGACCAAGGGAGAAGCTATCGTCACCACCGAAGTCGGCCAGAACCAGATGTGGGCCGCCCAGTACTATCACTTCGACCGGCCCAACAACTTTATCACTTCCGGAGGTCTCGGGTGCATGGGCTTCGGACTGCCTGCAGCCATTGGCGCGCAGATAGCCAATCCGGACAGAACCGTCGTGGATATCGCGGGGGACGGAAGCATTCAGATGAATATCCAGGAGATGGCCACCGCCGTGCAATACAAGCTGCCGGTTAAAATTGTCATCCTCAACAATGGTTTCCTCGGTATGGTGAGACAGTGGCAGGAACTTTTTTACGGCAAACGCTATGCGGCCACATGTATGGACTGCGCCCCCGATTTTGTAAAACTGGCCGAGGCCTACGGTGCCGTAGGTTTAAGAGCGAAAAAACCGACAGAGGTCGAACAGGTGCTGTCCGAAGGTCTTGCAACGCCCGGGCCGGTCATCATGGACTTCGCTGTGGAGCCGGAGGAAGGCGTCTACCCCATGGTCCCTGCGGGAGCACCGATTACCGAGATGCTGCTCGTATAAATTTTCATTTTTACCCTGTAGAATACAACATTGAATATTTGCTTGTTTTGAATTAATTTAAAGTGTCAAGTGATCTAAAGTTGATGAATCGCTACGCTCTGCCATTTATAAAAAAGATAGACTTCCTTAGAAAGGTGAAAAGACATGAATGCAGAAAAACATATACTGACCATGCTCGTTGACAACCAGCCCGGCGTGCTCTCCAGGGTCGTCGGTCTTTTCAGCGGCAGGGGCTACAACATTGAAAGCCTGTGTGTCGCTCCCACCATCGACCCCCTGGTGTCCAGGATAACCCTGGTGACCAACGCCAATCTACCGGCCATTGAACAGATAGAGAAGCAGCTCAGGAAACTGATCAACGTGATCAAGCTGCGCGATCTGTCCGGCAAAGAAGCGGTCCGCCGGGAGATGGCACTCATCTGCGTGAAGGCCAAACCCGAGAACCGGGCCGAAATTCTCAGGATCGTTGACATCTTCCGCTGCAAGGTGGTGGACATAGGGCTGGAGCACTATATCATCGAGGTTTCCGGCGACATGGACAAGCTGAATGCCCTGATCAATCTTTTAAAACCCATGGGCATCAAAAAGATTGCCCGGACCGGAGCGGTGGCGCTGTTCAGGGAACCCAACTAAAACGGTTCAAATGCTATTCTTCACAAGAACCTCAACTGGGCGGCCATTATTGATGGCTCCCGAATACATTAGAAAATACTAAGGAGCAACTCATGGCGAAAATCAATTTTGGCGGTACGGAAGAAGAAGTCGTCACCTCACAGGAATTTACCCTGGAAAAAGCACGCGAAGTTCTCAAGGACGAAACCATCGCCATCCTGGGATACGGTGTCCAGGGACCTGGGCAGGCCCTCAACATGCGCGACAACGGTTTCCAGGTCATCATAGGCCAGCGTGAAAGCGGGCGTTCGTGGGAGCGCGCAGTGGAAGACGGGTTCGTCCCCGGGGAGACGCTGTTTCCCGTGGAGGAAGCTACCCGAAAAGGCACCCTCATTCAGTTTTTGTTGTCGGATGCCGGCCAGGTGGAAACCTGGCCCGCAGTCAAAGCCGGCCTGAATGAAGGCGATGCGCTCTATTTCTCCCACGGATTCGGTATCGTATATACGGATCAGACAAAAATTCTTCCGCCTGAAAACGTCGATGTGATCCTGGTGGCGCCGAAAGGCTCCGGCCGGAGTGTTCGCATGAACTTCCTGGACGGCAGCGGTATCAACTCCAGCTTCGCCGTCCACCAGGACTACACGGGACGGGCAAAAGAACGCGCGCTCGCCGCCGGTATCGCGATCGGATCGGGTTATCTTTTTGCCACCACTTTCGAAAAAGAGGTTCACAGCGACCTTACCGGTGAACGCGGCGTACTCATAGGCTGCCTGGCCGGTGTGATGGAGGCGCAGTACACTACCCTCAGAAAGAATGGCCACAGCCCAAGCGAAGCCTTTAACGAAACCGTCGAGGAGCTGACCCAGAGTCTCATCCGTCTGGTGGCGGAGAACGGCATGGACTGGATGATGGCCAACTGCAGCACAACTGCGCAGAGGGGTGCGCTGGATTGGTCCCCGAAATTCCGCGATGCCGTATTGCCCGTGTTCGCAGAGCTCTATGAAAGCGTGGTCTCGGGTCAGGAAACCCGCCGGACCCTTGAAAAAAACAGCCAACCCGATTACCGGGAAAAACTCCAGGTGGAGCTGGACGCCATTAAACATTCGGAAATGTGGAAAACAGGTGCCGCTGTAAGGGCACTCCGCCCGGAAAATCGGAAGTAGATGGTTTCATTACTGGAAAAGAGGGGAAGCGAATCATGGATCCAATCCTGGTATACGACACGACGCTGAGGGACGGGACACAGGGAGAAAACATCAATTTCTCGGCTGAAGAAAAAATCAAAATTGCCCGATGGCTCGATGATCTCGGCATAGACTACATCGAAGGCGGCTGGCCCGGATCCAACCCCAGGGATGTACAGTTTTTCGAACTGGCGCGGGAAGTTAAGTTCACGCATGCCCGTCTGACGTCCTTTGGAGCCACACGCAAGCCAGGCATACGCCCACAAGAGGACGCCAATCTCCAGGCCCTGCTGGACAGTGGCACGCCCACGGTTGCCATATTCGGTAAAAGCTGGGATCTTCATGTTGAAAAGATCATGGACAACACGCTCGAAGAAAACCTGGACATGGTCAAAGACTCCGTCGAGTACCTCAAAGCCGCAGGCCGTGAAGTGGTTTACGATGCCGAGCATTTTTTCGACGGATACAAGACCAATCCAGAATATGCGATCGACACCCTGGCAGCTGCCCTCGGCGGCGGTGCGGATTTCCTTGTTCTGTGCGACACTAACGGCGGCACCCTGCCCTTCGAAATAGAATCTATTTTTGAAGATGTGAAGCACAGACTCGATAAAGTGTATCAGGATTCACCGGGAAAACCCGCGGTCAAATTAGGCATCCACACCCACAACGATTGCGGAATGGCCCTGGCCAATACCGTATCGGGTGTACGCTGCGGTGCCGTCATGGTTCAGGGTACCATCAATGGATACGGGGAACGTTGCGGCAATGCAGACCTGACTGCCGTCATCCCGGTATTGAGTGCCAAAATGAACGTCGCGTGTATCCCGGCTGAAAACCTTGCCAAACTGAAGACGGTTTCGCGGGTGGTCAGCGAAACAGCCAATATCGTTCCCTTGAATTCACGTCCCTTTGTGGGAAAAAGTGCATTTGCCCACAAAGGCGGCATCCATGTCAATGCGGTCATGAAGATACCCGAGGCTTACGAACACATGGACCCGGAATTGGTAGGCAACAGCCGGAGGGTCCTTGTGTCCGACATGTCCGGCAAGAGCAACATCGAATACAAGGCCAAGGAGCTGGGGGTAACGTTGGGCGGCAACGGGTTTGACAGTCGCCAGATCGTATCCAAAATTAAAGACCTTGAGCAGGATGGTTATCAATTTGATGTCGCCGAGGGCTCGTTCAAGATTCTTACCCAGAAACTGACCCAGCAGTTCAAACCCCTTTTCGACCTTGAATCTTTCAGGGTGACCATCGAAAAAGACAGGGATCAACCCTGTACCGCCCATGCCACCGTAAAAATATCCGTGGATGGAAATAAAGAAATAACGGCGGCGGAAGGCTACGGGCCGGTGAGTGCGCTTGACAACGCCCTTCGAAAAGCCCTGGATCGGTTTTATCCGGATCTGGATACCATGCGCCTGGTGGACTTCAAGGTCCGCGTTATCGACGGACGGGTTGGCACGGCGGCCAAGGTACGGGTACTCATTGAATCCCGGGACCAGGAAAAACTCTGGAGTACCATCGGCGTTTCAGAAGATATCATCGAAGCCAGCTGGCAGGCACTGGCGGACAGCTTTCAGTACAAGCTTGCCTACGAAGCTGAAATGAGGAAAAATCAATGAATCATTCATAAGAGGGGAAAAAACAATGACCGAACATATAAAAATATTCGACACGACTCTGAGAGACGGGGAGCAATCGCCGGGCGCCAGCATGAACACCGCTGAAAAACTGCGTCTGGCAACCCAGCTGGAAAGTCTGGGCGTCGATACCCTCGAAGCCGGGTTCCCGGCCGCGTCCGATGGCGATTTTGAAGCCGTTTCGGAAATCGCCAAAAAGCTCAAACGCACGGAAGTCGCCGCGCTGTCGCGAACATCCGTCGGCGACATAGACCGGGCCTGGGGGGCCATCCAACATGCGGCCAGACCGAAAATTCACACCTTCATCGCCACATCGGACATCCACCTGGAGTACAAGCTCAAGATGAGCCGTGACGCAGTGGTCCAGGAAGCCATCAACGCGGTGTCCTACGCCAAAACATTGACCAGCGAGGTTGAATTCTCGGCCGAGGACGGCTCCCGGAGCGACCGCGACTTTCTGTGCAAGATTTTCGAAGCCGTCATCGAAGCCGGTGCCACGGTGGTCAATCTGCCCGACACCGTGGGCTACGCCATTCCAACAGAGTTTTCCGAGATGGTCAAATACATTAAAACGCACACACCCAACATCGACCGTGCCACGCTAAGTGTCCATTGTCACAACGATCTCGGGCTGGCCACAGCCAACACGCTCGCAGCCATCGATGCCGGAGCCCGCCAGGCCGAAGTCACCATCAACGGCATCGGTGAAAGGGCCGGAAACACCTCCCTCGAAGAGGTGGTCATGGCTACCCATACACGTCCCAACTGGTTTTCTTTGGATACCCGGATAAAAACCGAAATGATCTATCCCACCAGTCGCCTGGTGAGCATGATCACCGGTATCATCGTACAACCCAACAAGGCCATCGTCGGGGCAAATGCTTTTGCCCATGAAGCCGGTATCCACCAGGACGGCATGCTGAAAAACCCCATGACCTACGAGATCATGAGCCCTGAAACCATCGGGCTCAGCAAGAACAAGCTGGTTCTCGGCAAACACTCGGGCCGCCATGCGCTGCACACCCATCTGAAAGAGATGGGCTATGATCTTTCCGATGCCGAACTGAACAAGGTGTTCAGACAGTTCAAGGACCTGGCGGACAAGAAAAAGCACGTGGTGGACGAAGACCTGGAAGCCCTGGTAACCGAGGAAATCCTACGGACCCAGGAAGTAGTTTTCGAACTGGAATACATGCATGTCACCAGCGGTACTACGGTGCTGCCCATGGCCAGTATTCAGCTGACCATAAACGGCAGATCGGTTAAGGGCGCAGGCTATGGCAACGGGCCGGTGGATTCCGCGTTCAATACCATCGCCAAACTCACCGGAACTTCCTCCGAGCTGCTGCGTTTTTCGGTCAGCGCTCTGACCGGCGGGACGGATGCCCAGGGTGAGGTCACCGTCCGCCTGCGGGACAACGGACTGGTGGCCCTTGGCCGGGGTTCGGACCCGGATATCATCACGGCCAGCGCCAAAGCATATATCAATGGCCTGAACCGGATAGAATTTCTAAAAGAGAACCCGGTGAAACATGCGCAGTCCGTTTAATATTGATCGAGGGTAAAGGAATGAATAAAGAATGGCTCGCGGCCTTAGGCCGGATGACGTATGGCATTTACGTATTGACCACCCGGGTCGATGATACCATCAACGGAATGATCGCGTCATGGGTGACCCAGGTATCGTATAAGCCGCCCTTGATCATGGCCGCAGTCCACCCAAACCGTTATTCTCACGGCCTGCTTCAACGAAGCAACGCTTTTGCCCTGCATATACTTAACCGTTCGCAAAAAGAGATGCTGAAACAGTTTAAAGGGCCGGATCCTGAAAAAAAATTCTCCGGCATTCCCTGGAAAACCGGAAAAACAGGGGTACCGGTGCTGGAAAACTGCCTGGCCTGGTTTGAATTGGAGATAAGAGAACGCCATGCCCCCGGCAATCACACCCTTATTATCGGAGAAGTCCTCGATGGCGGAGTCGGCGTGCCGGGAACAGCCCTGAGTACCCTGGAATATGATGGAATGTATGTGGGGAAGGAATAGCTACACTATGGGTTCAAGGACCCGAGGGAGCAGCCAGGATCCCCCGATGATGGGATCTTCGTTTTACTACGACAAATGTTTATTTTCTTATGATTTTATCGGGATCGAAATCGCTATCGGGATCGGGATCGAATACTTGCTACACGTAAAACTCCGCGTCTCCCTGAATATAATATCATTATCATAGCCCCGATAAACCGGTATTATTTTGACCGACAACATGCACGGTCATGTAGCGCAGGGATTTATCCAAACCTAAACCATGCGCTTAATACCAAAATCATGTGCAAACATGATGCGATTTAAATAAAATGGGTACTGATAGGCGACGCAAGCTATCGAGAAGCATAAGACATCAAGCTTATTGTGTTAAAGTGTCCTATTGTTTCGATTTCGATAGCGATCCCGATTTCGATTTGGATCACTCAATCCAACAATACTACAACTAATCGGGATGTGATCCATTTTTCGACAAAGCCTACAGCCTCTGACCTGGCCCAGAGAACCAGGTTTTGAATACTGGAATAAATCACGAAATTTTACAGTCGTTTTTCGTGGTTTCACATTTCGCAATTTCGTGATGAAGGGTCTTCAACTATTAGAGTCCCAGTAAGCCTTTGCGAATATTCTTCGGCGCCTTTTCGCCCACATTATAGCGGTAATACATCTGCATGAACGTGCTGCCCGGTATCGTGCCCCTCACCTCGCCCTGGTAGGTCATGGTAAGACCCTTTCCCGGTATATAGGTCGAGTAGGATGTCAGCCCCGGGGCCATATCCTTGTTGAGCCAGGAGGCATACGTATCGATATCGGCCCGGTTGGCCTGGACCAGTTCGGGCGGGTTGCACTCCTCGATAACTTCCAGAAACCCTTTCCGAATCTTCTTGGCCGTAGCCTTTTTAGTAAGGTAGTGGGTCAGCAGGTATTTGACCTGTTCGGATTCGATCACTTCCCTGGGATCCTGGCTGGGATGCTCCAGGTACAGCCCGACGGCATAGACTTTTACAAAGCCCAGGGCTTTGCGGTAGGAAACCCCGTTCAGTTTCAGGATTTTACCATCTATGGTGGTTTCTCCAGGGAACTTGACGCCCAGAACCTCAATATCCTTTGCATATGCCGCCGTGGAAAGCCCTAACAGGAAAAATATCGCCATAACTATTATTGCCGCCCGTTTGCTCATGTTGTTCCCTCCCCTGGAATCCTAAATCCGAATTTTGATATTGTTTAGGGTTTAAATATTCGTGCTTTGAATTTTATCTTCTCCAGTATCGGCAGAGCCTAAGGGCTCGCTCAAAAATAACTTATTTCTGCGCAAACCCTGAGCCTCTGACCTGGCCCAGACCAGGTTTTTAACACTGGAATAAATGCGAGCATTATTTTCGCAGCCAATGCGTGGTCCTGCCCAGCAAAGAAATGCCGATGAAGCCCCGCACTTTGAGATCATCCCCTTTAAGGGCCATTTTACACTTGTAAGTCTTACCGTTTTCCGGATCGTAGATGGTACCGCCGGCCCACTTGTTTTTGCCTTTATAGGAAAAACCCTGCACCAGGGTCAGGCCAACCAGGGAATCGTTGCGCCGCGCTTCATCCGGATTTTCCTTGTCGACCTTCTCCGTGCCGTCATCGTTCTTGGGGTTTTTGAGCCACACGATCTTGCCGCTGTAAAGGCCATTGTCTATATAGATTTCCACCACGGCATCTTTTTCCTCGGGATCGGTATACCACTGGCCCAGGATAGCGTCGGCCTCCTCTGCATAAGCGTAACCGGTCAACAGGAACAGCGCACAGGCAACAATTACAATCATCTTTTTCATGAATTCTTCCTTTCTTCGGATAAAAGGTTTAGGTAACGTATCTTCGATAATACCAATAACTTAACCAGAAAACACAAAGGCCGCAAAGGCTTTATTCCCTTTATATGCCATAGGGTTGCATAAACAATATTATTCCACCACAATCGACCCAATCAGTTCGTCAATGCGCTCTATTTTGTTTTCGAGCATGTAGGTTTGAATGCCTTCGACGATATCCTGGGTGGCCCGCGGATTGATGAAATTGGCCGTGCCTACCTGGACGGCACAAGCGCCGGCAATCAGAAACTCCACGGCATCACCGGCATCCATGATCCCGCCGACGCCAATGACCGGGATACCCACCTGGCCGGCTACCTGCCACACCATCCTGAGGGCAATGGGTTTTATGGCCGGGCCGGAAAGCCCGCCGGTGATGTTGGCCAGCACCGGTCGCCGGGTCCGGGCATCGATGGCCATGCCGGTGATGGTGTTGATCAGTGAAAGCGAGTCGGCCCCTGCCGCCTCGACGCTCTTGGCAATCTCGACAATGTCGGTAACATTAGGAGAAAGTTTCACCATGACGGGCAGCCGTGTCTTTTCCCTGACCGCCCTGACCACCCGGTGCGCTGTCTGGCAGTCGGAACCGAAAGCAATGCCGCCGGACTTCACGTTAGGGCACGAAATGTTGATCTCAACACCGGCAACACCCTCCACATCATCAAGACGAAAGGCAAGTTCGGCATAATCTTCAACGGATTTTCCGTAAATATTGGCAAACACCGGCACCGATAATTTTTTTAAAAACGGTAGTTTCTTCTCGATAAAAGTGTCCAGGCCCACGTTCTCGAGACCAATGGCATTAAGCATACCGCCCGTGGTTTCAACAATCCTGGGCGGCGGATTCCCTTTAGACGGTTCCAGGGAAAGTCCCTTGACGATGATGCCCCCCAGTCGGTTCAGGTCCATGAAATCGTTGAATTCCCGAGCATAACCAAAGGTGCCGGAAGCCGTCATCACCGGATTTTTCAGGGTAATGCCCCCGATATCCACTTGCATGGCAGCGGAAACGGTTTCAGGATATGGATTGTGTTTTGGCATGTGGCCTGCTTAAGGGCTCGCTTAAAAATAACTACACATTTTCTGCGAAAACCCTGAGTCGATCAGAACATAATAATGACGATCGATAATACATTTAACAAACAGCTTACACATAAGCTATAATTATTTTGCCGGTTTCAGGCATTATTTTTACATATAGGTGTATATATCAAATTTCAGCGCCCTTTCAAGTATTGATGACAGACGGGCTCATCATATTTCAATATTGAAGTTTCTTGACAAATGGGGTAGACAGGCTTTGACAGGTTTGACCCTGTCACCAAGACAACAAAGTACAGGTATAAGATGCAATCAACATTATCACATTTCAGGAATACCATCACCCAATCCAGGGCTTATTTTGCCATATTCCAACTGCCCGTCATAATATTCACGGCTATATTTGGATTTATTCTGGAATTTATCATCGAGCTGCCGTTTATGGTGCTCTGCCTGCTCGATCGAAAGCAGGCGGGAAAATCGGCCGGCAAGACCAACCGTCAGCGCTAACGGATGGTGTTTAATATCCCGGGTTTTGGGACAGCAATACTGTTCTCAAATGCGGCTGACTGTTTCCAATGAAGGGAATCGAAATGGATGCCAAGCTGAAAGAAGCCATAATGCGTGCGGTCGATGAAGAGCCGCTGGCGCGACAGTTCAACATGAAACTGGTGGCGTTAGAAACCGGACGTTCCACCGTGGAAATGAACTATGACCCCTCCAGCATGAGCAATATCTACCACCGGGCCCACGGCGGTGCCCTGTTCGCCCTGATCGATGAAGCCTTTGAGACCGCCGGGCAGACCCACGGCACCATAGCGGTGGCGATGAATGTCAATGTGACCTATATGGCCAGTCCCGACCCCGGAGCCCGCCTGCGCGCCGAAGCCGTAGAGATCAACCGCACAAAGCGAACATCATCCTACGACATCAAGGTATTTGACGAAAACAGACAGCTGATGGCGGTCTGCCACGCGCTGGCATTTCGTACCGGCAAGCCGATATCTTTCATCCCATAGCGATGCAGACGCATTCGGAACAAATCTATGACATCCGCTATAATGGGGAAAGGACACAAAGAAGAATGAAAAAACTTTGTGTCCTTTGTGTGGTTTATAAAAAAGGCTAGCGTTCTATTGTTACGACCACATACCCCACGCGCGGCCGTCTGATGAGAAAGTCGATGGTTTCGTCCGGTTCGATCTTATTGACCTGTTTGCGAAAATCCTTGATCGAGCCGACCTTGACATGGTTGACCTCCTTGATCAGGTCACCGCGCTTGACTTCGGCGTTTTCAGCCGTTCCACCCGGCGCCACCCCCCCCACGAGGACCCCGTCCTCATCTTTGTCCAGGCCGAACTGCTTGACATATTCCGGAGATAATTCCACCAGCTGAATGCCCAGATCTTCGTTTTCATCGGGTTCCGACTTTACCTCGCGCACATCATCATCACGTTTAGCCAGTTCTACATACACGGTCTTTTTCTTGCCGTCCCGCATGTAGGTTACGGTCGTACGCTTGCCGATCCGCGTATTGGCAATCACCCCTGAAAGCTCTCGTACGGACGACACGGGCCGTCCATCCACTTCGGTGATAATATCATTGGCCCGGATACCGCTTTTCTCGGCCGGATCACCCTTGAACACCTGGGTCACCAGCACACCTTCATTCTCATCCAGTTTGTAGTATTTAGTCAGTTCGGGCGTCAGGTTCTGAATGCCCACACCCAGCCAGCCCCGGGTAACCGCTCCACTGGCTTTGAGTTGCTCGACAATGCCCCGGGCCAGGTTGATGGGAATGGCAAAGCCGATACCCTGCCCGCTGGCCACGATAGCCGTGTTGATGCCCACGACTTCACCGGACATGTTGATGAGCGGTCCGCCGCTGTTTCCGGGGTTAATGGACGCATCCGTCTGTATGAAGTCATCATACTGTCCGGAACCGATGGTACGCCCCTTGGCGCTGACGATACCGGCGGTAACGGTCTGCTCCAGACCGAAAGGGCTCCCGATGGCCACAACCCAGTCGCCGACATCGAGCCTTTCGGAATCACCCATTTTGATGGGGGTCAAGTCACCCGGGGCCGATATCTTGATCAGGGCCAGGTCGGTCTTTGAATCACGGCCCACCAGGGTTGCATCGTACTCTTTGTCATCAGCCAGTTTTACCTTGATCTGATCGGCATTTTCAACCACATGATTGTTGGTGACGATATACCCTTCTTTATCGATAATGAACCCCGAACCGAGACTGCGCTGCTTGTAGTCCCGCGACGGGCCGTTTTCCATGTTCGGCCCCCAGAACTCCTCGAAAGGGTTGGATTTGCCGCCGTGCGGGTTGCCAAAAAAATGGCGGAATACCCTGCCCCCCCCCTTGACGGTGGTCACCGTCCTGATATTGACAACGCTCGGTTTTGCAGTTTTGGCCAGCTGACTGAAGTTCGCCGGGACCATGATGGTGGTCGTGTCCTGCGCGGTAGCTGCTGTCAGCGGGGTGGTGGCCACAAACAGGCTGATGGCGGCAAAGAGAATTGTATAGGCTAATTTTTTATGTATCCGGTTCATTATTTTCCTCCTGGTGTTGTTTTATTAGAAACAGGTAGTCGTTTTTCCGTCCATGATCAATGCGCTAACGTCTGATACGTAACGAAATAAAGTGCAAAAAATTGTTTCTAATGATTATGATAACACACCAAGTTAACCGGAACATGACGGCAACATTACCATTCGGTAATAAAAAGGTCTTGGGATTGAACATGCAGGTGCATGTTCAATCCCAAGGCCTTTTTATGGAACGCGGCTTCGCCGCTAATAAACAATATTGATTGACTTATCCCCATAGTTGCATAGTCAAAACAGATTTATACTAATAAAATTGAGGTTTAATGAGAACGGAGGGTACCTTTCCCATTAAACCTCAATTTTATTAGGGAGGACAACCGTGAAATGACTGCCTTTATTCACGGTGCTGCTTACCTCAATACTGCCCTTGTGGACTTCGGCCACGGCTTTAGCCAGACTGAGGCCCAGACCGGCCCCGGATTTCGAACGGCTGGGGTCGCAGCGAAAGAAACGGTCGAATATCTGCCGAAGGTCTTTTGCCGATATGCCGATGCCGGTATCCTTGACCGATATGACAACCCGGCCATCCGGGTCAATGCCGGTGGTAACATCTATTTTGCCGCCCGGCGGCGTATACTTGATGGCATTGTCAATAAGATTGGCGATCATGCGCTGAACAGTGGAGACATCACCCGCCACAATCGCCCCGGCTGCGGTCTCACACCGGAGTTCCAGGTCTTGATCCAGTGCCATGGGGCTGAAAAGCTCGCAGGCATCCTGGACAGTTCGATCGATGTCCAGGTCCCTCGGCTGGAATTCACCTATGCCTGCTTCGGTTTTGGATATGGTCAGCATGGTGTTGATCATGTCCAGGAGATGATCGCAGGCCTCTATGGTATCGGCACCCATCTGTTCGAATTCCGCCCTGGTTTTACCGGTGGTAAGCACTATTTCCGCGGCTCCGCGTATGGCGGTTATGGGGCCCTTGAGGTCGTGGGCCACATTGTCGCTGATCTCCTTGATGCCCGACACCAACTGTTCGATCCGATCCAGCATCGTGTTGAACGTCCTGGCCAGCCGATCGATCTCATCACCCTTTCCCGGTACCGGGACCCGCTCTTCCAGGGAACCTGCCGAAATTTTCCTGGCCGTGCGGGTAACCGCCCCAACACCGGCAAGGGCTCTACGGGCCATGAACCAGCCAACACCAGCCGACACAATAATCAGGGCGAGCATGACCGGAATGAACACCTTCTGGAAAGCCTGGAAAAACCCGGTTACATTTTCCATCGAATATCCCAACTGAAGAATGATGCCGGAGCCGATAGCGCTGTAGATGATGCGCACGCGCTGTTTTTTCAGGGGAATAGCGATGGTTTCGTACACGTAAGCGGATCCGTCCATGAGCTTTTCTATGGAGGCGCGCGTCACGCCGATATCACGCCAGAAAGACATGTTGGAGGAGGAAAACGAAATACCGGTGGGATACAGCAGACGAAAAAAAACTTTCTTTTCACCGGAAGCCTGCACCTCCTGGGCTGCAAGCCGTTTAACAGCTTCGACCCCGTCTGCATTGAGCATGGCGGTAAATACGCCCACCTGCTTCAAAAGGTCCTTGTCGGTTCGCTCCTGAAAAAGTGCGGTAATCACAAAATAGAAAATCAAAAAGGCAATACATGCCGACAACGTAAATATGCTGGCGTACCAGAGTGTCAATCTGAATGCCAGGGTGTGACGGAGATCAAGCACCTTTTTTAAGAACATAACCGACACCACGGATGGTATGAATTAGCTTTTGGTCAAACCCCTTGTCGATTTTATCTCTCAAACGGCATATCCGTGCCTCTACGACATTGGTCTGGGGATCAAAATTATAGTTCCAGACATGCTCCATGATCATGGTTTTGGAAACAACCTTTTCCTTGTTTCGGATCAGGTATTCAAGCAGCGAATACTCCAGGGGCTGGAGTTCAATTCTTTTCCCGCCGCGGGCGACTTCGCGGGACAACAGGTTTACCTGCAGATCGCCCGTCTCCAGCCGGGTGGGTTCGACGGTATTGCTCGACCGGCGGATGAGGGCCTGTACGCGTGCCAGCAGTTCTGAAAAGGCAAAAGGTTTGGTCAGATAATCGTCCCCGCCGGTCTGGAGCCCCTTGACGCGATCATCGATGGCATCCCTGGCACTCAGAATGAGTACCGGTGTTTCCACCCTGCCGTCGCGCATTCTTCGAATGAGGGTCAGGCCGTCCATTTTCGGCAGCATGACATCGATAATGGCGACATCGTACGGTTCCGTCATGGCCAGACGGCTCCCTTCTTCCCCGTCGGCCACGTGATCGACCGTGAATCCGGACGTTCCCAGTCCCTTTTTGATGAAGGAGGCAATCTTCAGGTCATCTTCTACCAGCAGAATTCGCATTGCAGATACTTACCTTTCATGATAAGGAGAAAAATATGACTATTCAGGAACAAATCAAAAAAGACCTCGTTGTCGCAATCAAGGCCAGGAACGACCACGGGAAAAATGCCCTGCGTGTGGCAATGGGCGAGTTCGCGAGATCCGACCAAAAGAAACTCTCAGACGATGACGTCATCAAGATTTTGAAAAAGCTGATCAAATCGGAAAAAGAAATGCTGCAACATAAAGGCGAAGCGGAAAACTCGCCGTTCATCGATATCATAGCCGGATATCTTCCTAAAATGGCCGGTGAATCCGAGATTACCGCCTGGATTCAGGAAAATATCGATTTTTCCCAATTCAAGAGCAAGATGCAGGCCATGGGCCCAATAATGAAATATTTTGGCGCTCAGGTCGACGGCAATACGGTAAAGCAGATTCTGCAAAAACGATGACCCGAGCTTGAACAAACCGATTTGAAATTATCTATCAATTCGGGCCGTTAAATTCAGGTTGTGTCTGCCCTCATCCATCTTCGGATAACACCTCTCTGGCCACATGGATGTCATAAGCCCGGCCGGGGTCGAAGTTTTTCTTGTCGTACATTTCAGCTGCACGGGTCACCGCCTTGTAAGGCACCCAACCGTGCTCCTCCCACATTTGGGGATCATCTGCATTCCACATTCTGAACAAAATATCGTTGCCCGTTTCCTGAACGTACATCCGTACCCTTTTGTTCTGCGGGAAGGGATGATAGTATTGTCCTTTTGCATCTTTCATATGTCGTATTCCTCATTCCCAACGGTACATGGAAGTCATGTGTTCCAACATGTTCACACAGGCCGCCAGGTTTGACTCAACAAGTACCCGGCCGATGGAACGGGCCTCATCCTTATCACCCACCGTTATGTATACCAAGTATATCCTTGGATTATTCATGCCCGTTTTTAACATAGTCGATAT
>Ga0164313_10000720_pt1 | contig 27587 bp, 27 predicted proteins | sample GuaBasSedimGuay4_FD_113735 | JGI IMG/M metagenome (GOLD analysis project Ga0164313, IMG submission 113735) | Subseafloor sediment microbial communities from Guaymas Basin, Gulf of California, Mexico - Guay4, Core 4569-4, 0-3 cm | ecosystem: Environmental > Aquatic > Marine > Hydrothermal vents... | reverse complement strand
CGGTAGATTACAAAAAGATATTCAGCGAGTTTTAATTGAAGCTATAACGATGTCGCACTTCAATTGAGTTTATCCTAACCCGGAATAATACTTATCAAGCGATGTCACCCTGAGCGGAGTCGAAGGGTCGTCTTTTACGACTATAATTCTTATGACTAGTTTCATTAATGCAATTTACATATTTTAATTTCTTCTTTAAAGATGCCGCACTTCGACTGAGTTTATCCTGAGCTTGACGAAGGCTCAGTGTGACATCAGATCTCCGTTCAATGTAACATCCAGACTTAGCTTGCGATAAATATCATCGAAGAGCCATTTCACTACCAAATCACAATTCCCGAAAGCCCTATCCCTCCTGCCCTACATCCCCATGTAGACTTTTTGTAGACCTCTTTTTTATCCCTGTAGATTTATTGTAAACCAAAATATTCTTCAACACCTGTTCAAGCAAATACTTTTGGGCTCACAATTAAGAAATACAATGCAGAATCAGGAAAATAAAAAACAAGAGGAGCTATCGGTCGATGAATTGTTATCGCAGTTTATTGAAAGAAAAGAAGCCGAACAAAAGGCTTTAAAAAAAATGATTGAAAAGCTGGAAGAAGATTCTGCCAGAAAACTTAATCAAATCAAAAAAGACACTAATAATTCAATATAAATAACTATGAAAAATAAAATTCTATCACTCGTATTATTCAGTTTTACTTTTGGCTTTATTAATGCCCAGAATGTATTAATAAAGGAAAGTTTCGAAACATGGCCTGCGGAAAGCTGGTCAACTTATGAATTAGGGGCAGCCGGTGGCTGGGAACAGGAATTGGGATTCGGGCACACCGGAGATCATTGTGCCAAGCACCCTTCAGCAAACGAAGGTCAAAATAAAAACTATTTGGTATCTCCGGTAGTTTCATTGGATAACGCAACCAATTACCAATTATCATTTTACAGTTTTGCCTATGTATCTAGTGGTGCAATTAATGTTATGATCTCAACAGGCAGTGGAGATCCCAATTCAGGTGATTTTCAATTATTACAGACAATAGATCCTTCAGTATGGTGGATTCCTGTTTCAATAGGCCTCAACGCTTACCAGGGACAAGATGTTTATATCGCATTTTATGCCTTTACAAACACAATTGTGAATTGGAGAGTTGATGATGTTTTAGTTGCTCCATTAACCTATTCCGATGCCGGACTAACAGAGATTGTATCACCAACCGGTTTTAACCCCAATACCGGGATTGAAGATGTGGTCGTGAAAGTAACAAACCACGGAACCGAAACCATTACTGATTTTAGCATTCAATGGACAATCAACGATGTTTTTCAAACGCAATTTGATGGGTCAGGATATAGTATAGATCCTAATTCTTCTGTCGATGTAACCATCGGGCAATATGATTTTACAGAAGGAATGTACAGTATCTCAGCATTAATAAATGTTACAGACGATGCATGGGCTGACAATAATTTTGCTACTGCTGAATATTCAACCGGTGTAGAAACCGACTTGGTTTTAAATAGCTTAACTCCATCAGGAAGTTTTCCTACAGCGGGTCTAAAAGATGTTATTGTAAACATTACCAACAACGGTACTGTCCCAATTTCTGAATTCACTGCCGAATGGTCGGTTAATGAAATCGCCCAGGCAGACTTTATTGTAAACGGTTTAGATATTCAACCCGGCAAATCCGATTTTTTCACTATCGGACAATTTGATTTTCTTGAAGGTACACAGTATATTGAAGTGAGTATTCCAATAGATTTTGACCAAACACCGGAAAACAACATTAAAAAAACAACATTTACGGTTGGTGGCCTTTACCAGGATTTTGAAGGTGAGTTTCCCCCTCTCGGTTGGACTACCTATTTTTCAATGAAAGGAAACTTTGCTTCCCAAAACAACGACCCCACTAATTATCATATTTATATGCTAAGTGCTGATTTTAGCCTGGGAACCGCTTCAGATACTTTATACACTCCTCTTTTAAATATTACAGATGGTGATTCTGTTAAATTTATGGGGAGATTCCCCGGGTTTCTTCCGGGTATTATGTCGCTTGTCTGGAAAGACGGAACAACAGGCGAAGTTCATGCCATTCAAGACCCTGTTCCATTTAACATGGGTTGGTCGGAATTTAATTATGATATCAGTACTGCTGCCGGCATCAATTATATTGGTTGGGTTTGTACAACCGCTGACGGAAACTCAATCGGAGATTATAATATGGACGACCTATATGTAAGCGCTCCACCTTTTTTATACGATAACGACTTAATGGTAACTGTTTTTCAACTGGATACATTACCAAAAATTAATTCCGAACAATCCATTAGTTGCAGCGTTTTAAATATTGGTTTAAATAGCGTTTCCGGAACTGATTACACCGTTAAACTGATGTCTGGTCCAACTGAATTGACTTCTGTTAATGGACTGGATATTCCGGTTACAGGCGAAGTTTCAATTCAATTCCCTTACACTTTTACTGTTGTAGGTGCTTTGCCATTGCATATTGAAATTGACTATCCCAATGATCAATCATTAATCACAAATACCACACCGGTTACCATTGTTTATCCAGTTCCTGAAAATACCAACTATATTAATATTGGTCAGCCACAGCAATTAACAATGAAGCAACCTTTTAATTTTGGTGGCGACGAATTTACCGGCACCGACGATATAAGTCAAAACCTATACTACGCCAACGAAATTGGTTCCTCAGGAGAAATTTATGGGATGAAGTATGACTATACCAATGGAATGGGTTTTAGTGGCAATGTATCGCTCCAGGTATGGATTGCCCAAACCAATGTCGATGCAGGAATAATTTCCGGTAAGGTTTTCGATGAGAATAATAATCCAATCGCTAATGCTGATGCGGTTGTTAATGGAACGAGTATCACAGTACAAACAAACGATACGGGATATTATGTTTTACCATTGCTTAATTATGATGAATACACGCTGATTGCTTCAACTTTTGGATTTGATGCAGATACGTAAATCGTAACTATCGGACAGCCCGGAATGGATCTCGATTTTTTCCTTAATCCGAAACCATTGATTACAGTTTCCGGGAATATTGTAGGGAGTAATAATATAGCAATACCCATTCCTGATGTATCAGTTATAATAGACGGTTATAACTTTTATCAGGACTTTTCAGACGAATCCGGCGATTTTTCAATCCCCGATGTTTATGGGAATATATCCTATGTTTTAACCTTGAGTTTATATGGTTACGATGATTACATCGACACCTTAACATTTGTTGATCAGCCCATAGATTTAGGAACTATTACCATGCAGGAAACCATGCTAAGCACTTATAACGTGTTTGCTGATGCTAACAATGGTAGCGAAACTATGGTGTCCTGGAGCATTCCAAATACCGGGCAGGAAAATACATTGGTAAACGATGCTGGAGTAGATTATTCCGGCTTTAGCAACGAACCCAACGAAAATGTTTGGTTGGGAAATTATTTTGAAAACAATTAGACCATAACAATTAATAACGTCGATGTTCACTGGACTTTTATAGAAGGTGGTATTTCTGATTTTGTTACTGTAGAGATTCTGGATGGAAACGAAGAAGTAATATCGGTCTCTGAACGATTTTTAACGCCCTTTAATCAATGGATTAATATTGATATTCCTAACATTACAGTATCCGGCGATTTCTTTGTAATGGTACATTGGGAAGAAAATCCGGAATCAACCAATTATTTCTCATACAATTGGTCATGGGATAATGAAGTACCTAATACAGGTGTAATAAAATATCCTGATGAGAATGCACAGTTACTCACAGATTTTTTAGAATTAAATGTACCTGCATTAAACTTAATGATCAGACCCAATGTTATTGAGGAAGGTGGCGCCGGTAACGATAATAATTCAGTGTCATACAACATTTACCGGGGATTTTCAGATGATATGGTTAATTCGGATGAATGGATTGCTCTTAATTCCATTCCGGTTAACGATTTATTTTACACCGACAGTTGGTCCGATGTACCCGAGAACGGAAATTATATCTATGCGGTTGAAACTGTTTACACAGAAGGAGTTGGAGCGTTTACTTTTTCTAATACGATTGATATCATTATCACCGGTATCGAAGATATTATCGCAAATAATATTTCGGTATATCCAAATCCTGCCAGTGAATTTATAAATATTACCAACGTTCTGGGTTCCGATTTGTTTTTATACAATGTGATGGGTAAATTAATTTATTCCGAACACATTGAAACGGATCAAACAAGATTAAATGTCACCGATCTACCTGCAGGGAATTACATACTGAATATTATAACAGAAGGTAATAAAATCACTAAAAAAGTATCAATTACAAAGCAATAATAAAAATCAAAGGGCTGAGCAGATCAATGATCTGCTCAGCCTTCTCTCTTATAAATTTAAAATTATAAACAAATAAAAATTTAAAAATTAAATCACATGAAGAAAATTACTTTATTATTAACCGTACTGTTTGTATCTGTAACAGGTTTGTTTGCGCAAACGGTTACGTTTACAACTCAACCAGCCGATCAAACAGTGATCGATGGTGAGGTGGCAACTTTTACCGTTGTTGCCGAAGCTACAGCGGATGGTACTGACTGGATCCAGTTTGCATGGCAAGTTTCTTCCGATGGTGGAACCAACTGGTTTGACGTTTTTAACGCTACTACTGCTACACTTACTGTGACAACTCAAATGAGTTACAACGGAAATATGTACAGAGCTGCGGCTACTTCAGGTTCAGGTTTTAATATTGTATGGCACGAAATATCAGCGCCTGCAACACTTACGGTTCTTGAGGCACCAGCTACTATATTTACAGTTCATCCTCAGGATGTTGAAGTATTCGATGGTGAGACCGCTACTTTTGTTGTGGCAGCTGAATCATACGCTGATGGTACGGAATGGACACAATTTGCATGGCAACAAAGTGTAGATACCGGTGTTAACTGGACAGATATTCCCGGTGAAATTACCAATACCCTGAATATTCCTGTTAATTTAAACTATGACGGATACTTATACAGAGCTGCTTCTACTTCCGGCTCAAATCCAGATATTATCTTTCATGAATTCTCTGATTCAGCTACATTAACTGTATTACCAATTCCTGTTTATGCTTTAACATTTCATATAAGTGATATCAATGGAAATATCGAAGGTGCTACCATTAATATAGAAGGTAGTGATTTGACAACAGATGTGGATGGTCTGGCAACAATTGAATTAAGCGATGGTGACTATGATTATTCCGTTGTAGCTGATGGTTATGATGGTTTTAACGGAAGTGTTACTGTTGCCGGTAGTCCGGTTACAGAGAATATTGAATTGGCTGAAACCATTGAATTTTATATGGTAACATTCCATGTAACTGATGCTGATGGAAATATCGAAGGTGCAACAATCACTATTGATGGTAGTGATTTAACAACTGATGCCGACGGTATTGCTACAATAGAATTAGTTGATGGAGATTATGACTATTCTGTAGATGCGATTGGTTATATTGAATATGACGGTTCAATTACCATTTCGGGAGCTGAAGTTACAGAAACAATTGTAATAATTATCAGCGGAATTGAAGAGTTAAATGCTGCCAATATCAGTATTTATCCAAACCCATCAAATGGTGTATTATTTGTTGATGTTGATCAGGAATTCACATTATCTGTAATCGACATTAGCGGAAAAGTGGTTTATTCAAGCGAGATTAGAACTAAAACCGAAATAGACTAATCAAGTCAGGTTCCAGGTGTTTATATCTTCAGATTGATAAATGACAAAAACCTTTTAAACTACAGGGTTATTGTTAAATAACGTTTCATAGTTTGGGTTGGTTAGTTGTTAGTGTTTAATTAAAACCCAGAGATATCCCGGTTGCCAAAAGGTGACCGGGATTTTTTTTAGTTTACAACCCCAGGCTGATTAACTAATCTTAATCACCCTTTTTCTTGTTTTTTCCTTTCTTCTTCTGGTTCTTGCTTTTGGTCTCTTCTTCAGCGAGTAAGGCTTCTAGTTTTTCAAAAACATTCTCGTAAATCAGCTCCAGTTCTTCAGGATAATCCTGATAATAAGAATAGCTTTCGTTGAATAATTTTTCGCTTACCCCGTGATGCTCAAAAATCTCATTTGCATATCTTGTCATCCTTTCGCCACGGTCATCTGTTTGTAAAAGCCTCGAGTTATAGGTTGCCTCAAGTAATTGGACATCGACTATTATAGCAATCATTTTTTCTTCACTTAAAATATTTTCAGGGACTTTCTCGGGTATATCACACGAAAATAAGACAAGTACTAAAAAGACAAATAATGTATGTTTAATATTCATCGTTCAAACATTAATCTCATTCCTGTTTCACTCTCATCAATTTTTCCATCGTTAAATACGTGAAAGCCGTTTACAAATGTATGTTTTACTTTGGCTTTAAAAGTATGGCCTTCGAAAGGTGACCATTTGCATTTATAAAGAATATTTACGCGTTCAACTTTCCATGGAGATTCCGGATCGATTAAAACCAGGTCGGCATAATATCCTTTGCGGATAAAACCTCTTTTTTTAATTTGAAATAGCAATGCAACCCGATGACTTATTTTTTCCACGATTTTTTCGAGGGTAAATTTGCCTTTTTCATGCATTTCGAATAAAGTCGGCAATGCATGCTGTACCAATGGTCCACCCGAAGGTGCTTTAAAGTAAGTGTCGTCCTTTTCTTCAAACGTATGTGGAGCATGGTCGGTTGCAATAATATCGATGGTGTTGTTGTTTACCGCTTCGATAAGCGCCTCGCGATCAGCTTTACTTTTTACAGCCGGATTCCATTTAATCAACGTGCCTTTTTTATCGTAATCTTTATCGGTAAACCAAAGGTGGTGAATACAGGCCTCGGCCGTAATCCGTTTTTCCTTCAGCGGGATTTTGTTATCAAACAATGCCAATTCACGCGCTGATGAAAGATGTAAAATATGCAATCGGGCATCGTGTTTTTTTGCCAGTTTAACCGCCTTAGCCGATGATAAATAACAGGCTTCAGCACTCCTGATTTTAGGATGCATAGCAATCGGAACATCTTCTCCGAATTTCGCTTTGGCAGCCTCAGAGTTTCGTTTTATCGTTTCTTCATCTTCGCAATGTGTAGCGATGAGTCCTTTATACTTCGAAAATAAATTCTCCAGTGTTTCTGTATCATCCACCAGCATATTACCGGTCGAAGAACCCATAAATACCTTTACCCCACAAACCGTTTTGGGGTCTGTTTTTAAAACTTCATCTAAATTATCGTTGGTGGCACCCATAAAAAACGAGTAGTTAGCCAACGATTTTTTCGCAGCCAGATCAAATTTATCCTGCAATAATTCCTGGGTAACCGTATTGGGCCAGGTATTGGGCATTTCCATAAAACTAGTGATTCCGCCCGCTATCGCTGCTCGCGATTCGGAATGGATATCAGCCTTGTATGTAACCCCCGGCTCACGAAAATGCACCTGGTCATCGATCATTCCCGGCAAAAGATACATGCCTTTTGCATCAATAACCTCCCACCCTTTTTGAGCGGTGATATTCTTTTCTGTTTCTCCAATATACTGGCCTATGATTAATACATCAAGCTGTTTAATCAAACCTTCGTTTACAACTCTAGCCCCTTTTATTAAAATGGTTTTCATAATGGTTATATAATAAAATACTCGATAAAGATCTGAAAAAAGAATGAAACTAACCTCTTCTGAATTTCATTTTAATTACACCCAGAACCGCTTCATTAAAAATGTTTGAACTCATTTTAGAAGCTCCAAGTTGCCTGTCGATAAAAGTAATGGGAACTTCGATAATTTTAAAATTCTTTTTCTTAGCGGCGTATTTCATTTCGATTTGAAATGCATAACCCAACGATTTAATTTTATCACGGTTTATGGTCTTTAAAACCTTGTTTTTGTAACCTACAAAACCAGCGGTCGGATCATGAATGCCCATCCACAAAATAAGGTTTACATAAATAGAAGCCCCGAAAGAAATAAATTTTCTGATAAAGGGCCAGTTTTCAACCCTTCCACCTTTCACATAACGTGACCCAATGCTCATATCTCCATCTTTATCAGTCAATGCTTCAAGTAATCGGACCAAATCATCAGGATTGTGCGAAAAATCAGCATCCATCTCAAAAATATAATCATAATTTTGTTCCAGCGCCCACTCAAATCCTCGTAGATAAGCAGTTCCTAAGCCTTGTTTACCCGCTCTTTCGATAATAAATAACTGTTCCGTAAACTCTGTTTGCAATGATTTTACAATAGCCGCAGTACCATCAGGAGACCCATCATCAATAATCAGGATATTAAAGGGTTTGGGTAAAGAAATAACCTTTCGAACAATGGCTTCGATGTTTTCCTTTTCGTTATAAGTAGGAATAATTACTAGGTTTTGGCTCATGCTGGTTTAATCGTGCGCTAATATATATGAAAAGGAATAATTTTTCAGAACAGAAACGACAATTATATATTTTTAACAACATTCACCCCTGCCAATTCATTACATCATTCCTTTTTAAAAACCTTTTCCATCACGTTTTCTTTATATGATTTACCAATAGGGATTTTTTTATTTTCCATCTCAAGCATATTTCCTTCCAATGATTTTACTTTCGAAAAAGGTACGATATAAGATTTGTGGATACGTAGAAATTGATCCCCCGGAAGTAATTCTTCAAGTCGTTTTAACGATTCAAGTGTAATAAATCGTTTGCCATTTACAAAAAACGAAACGTATGCTTTCAATCCTTCAATGTAGTCGATATCATCGTAATAGATTTTGTGCAATTTATAATCTGCTTTGATTACAATAAAATCGGATTTTATCTCTTCAGATGTATTACTTCCTTTGCTTTTATTAAGTTCCAAGTCAATCAGTTTAACAGCTTTGTTCACCGCTTTTGCAAACCGATCGAACGAAAATGGTTTAAGCAAATAGTCTACAGCCTCAAGATTAAATCCTTCTACGGCATATTGGTCGTAGGCTGTAGTAAAAATGATTTTGGGCTGGTGCCGAAGGCTTTGCGACAATTCAATACCATTAACATCGGGCATTTGAATGTCGAGAAACAATATATCTACCTCTACCTGGCTTAAAAACTGCAACGCATCTGTGGCTTTCGTAAAAGTGTTTAACAATTCTACATCCGGAATTTTATCTACAAACGATTTTATTATTTGAGTTGCCGGGTATTCGTCATCTACCGCTATACATGTAAAAGCCATATTATTTGTTTTTATGAATACGAAGTATTGCCGAATACATCGTGGGGGTATGATTAATAATTAAATCATGCGAACTATCGTATGTTAATTCGAGTCTTCGCTTTACATTCTCCAACCCGATACCACCAACCTCATCTTTATTGTGCTTTTGCTTAGGTACACTGTTCTCGACTTGAAAAATAATAGCTTCAGCATTATTGTTAAGCGAGATGCTAACCCATCCATGTTCGGTATCTTCTACTTTACTATGCTTAAAAGCGTTTTCCATAAAGGGGATCAATATCATTGGTGCTATCAAAGACCCCGGAACTTCATTATTAAATTCCATTCGGATGTTTAATTCATCTTTTGATTTAAGCTTCTGAAATTCGATATAATTATTAATGTACTTCCATTCATTTTCGATGGGAACATGTGACTCATTACATTCATATAAGATATAGCGCAGCATATCCGATAATTTTAAAATCATTTCGGAAGCATGTTCCGAACCGGTAATTGTTAACGAATAGATATTATTTAAAGCATTAAACAGAAAATGGGGGTTAATCTGTGATTTAAGGAACTTCATTTCCGAATGAACCTTCTCACTTAAAGCAAGCTCCTCGTTCCGCTCCTTTTTTCGACTTATTTTAGTCACCGACCAGGCAGACGATATAACAAGAATAATCAACAGGGCAACAAACTCAGCTACCAATCTCAATCTGAATAATTGCCTGGGATCCGGCATTTTTAATGGCCGGTCCTTTTGCCTTTCAAACCGTGCCCGTACAGCTTCGGGAATATCATCCGGTAAAAACTGACGTTCGAACCAGCTAAAAAAGAAAAACAATAAAATCATAATCCCAACGATATAAAGTATATAAAGCCAGGTCTTTTTGTCTTTAATAAGATTTGGGATTAACTTATTACTATTTAAATAGAACAAACCAACATGAAGGATTAAAATCACGAGCGTTTTAATAATAGCATCGGTAGGGCTGAAATTTCGGTTTATTGCCAAAGCAAGCAAAACACCGTAGGCCAACCAAATTAAACCATGTAAGTAATAAGGTAAGTTTTTTCTCATTATCAAATAATTTGGAACAAAGGAAAAAGAATAATTGAGTCGACGCATTTTGTTTTAACCAACATCCCGTTTAAATGAACCAAATGATAAAGTTAACAAAAGAACTAAAATCAGCTGATTGTTTAGTAAAAACTGACGTTGGTTCATTATTTATAAATAATTCTCGGTGTTGAAGTATTTTTACCCTGAATTTAAAATATAAAACATATGAAAAAGATAAGTGGAATTATAATCGGATTAATCAGCCTGATGGCTGTAAATGTTGGATGCCAGGATATTGAGAAAAATAAAAAAGGGCCTAATAACAACAAACAACGGTTTGTTCAAATGAACCAAGAGCTCAAGAATGAATTAAAACTGAGCGATTCGCAAGAGAAAAAGTGGGACGAGATTCAATTAAAGTACATGGAAGAGTTTAAAAAACTACGAAAGGATGAGGCAACAGCCAGGAACGAAAGAATTGAAAAAGGAAAATCATTAGCCGGTGAAATGGATAATGAAATGATGGCAATTTTAGATGACAGTCAAAAAGAAACCTACAAAAAAACAGTAGAAGAAAACAGGAATAAGACCAAAGCAAGGTATAAAGAACAAAAAAATGGCAAACCCGGAAAACAAAGCTTTGTCCAAATGAAAAACGAATTAAACCTTTCTGAAAAGCAGGCCGAACAATGGGATGCAATTCAGGAGGACTACAAACCAATATTTAAAGAAATAAGAGAATCGGGACAACCCGGAAGTGAAGAAAGCAAAAAAGAAATGCTAGGCCTGTTTGAAAAGAAGAATGTTGAAATCATGGCAATATTGGATTCAGGTCAACAAGATATATATTCAAAGTTTGTTGAAGAACGGAAACAAATGGCAAAGCAGCGCCAAAATAAAGGTTAAAGTGAGTTTATAAAGCTGGTTTTAGTTGGAGAAAATCCACAAATCGTTTCAAACTCGATTTGTGGATTTTTATTTTATATCCGCCAAAACACCAATTAATTTAGTTTTGTATCATTGCCAAAATTTTTATCAATGATTACAATCATCAGCGGAACGCATCGCAAAGAAAGCAAGTCGTTATTAATTGCCAACGAATATCTCAGGATTCTGAGTCAAAAGGGAATGGAAGCCCAGGTATTGGATTTGCAGCTTCTGCCCGAAAGGTTTATCTGGGACGATATGTTCGACGAAAAATCAGATGAGAGCAAGGCTATGATTGATAAGTATATCGACAAAGCCGGCAAATTTGTATTTGTTGCCCCTGAGTATAACGGCAGTTATCCCGGAATTATTAAATTATTGATTGATGGTATTAATCCTGAATCATTTAAAGGTAAAAGAGCTGCTTTAATTGGTGTTGCTTCCGGTCAATTTGGGAATATGCGCGGACTCGACGATTTAACAAATGTATTGCATCATTTAAAAGTAGAAGTGTGCGCTGTAAAGATTTACATGCCGGCTATTTTTAAATTGTTGGATGAAAATAATCAGATTAACGATGATGTAATAATTGAACGAATCGAAGCTCAACTGAACCTTTTATAATTCAGGTTAAATACTTGTTTCTACTTGTATTTAAGAACATCAATTTCCATTGTCAGATCGTTGGTGTTTTTGGTTTTGCCACCACCTGCACTTACGGAACTCTTTTTTCCTGCCCGTGTAGAAGCACCTCCGCCTGCCGATATCGAACCACTTCTAATCCGGGTCATATCACCCATAATTACAGCGTCACCTCCATGTTTTTTTGCTTTATCAATAATTAATTTCTGAATTTTCGAATCTTTTGTATCCTCCTCAATGGCCATGTATATCTTACCCATAACTTCGTATGGTTGCCCAACGTCCTTTGCATTAAAATAAATTTTAACATCAGTTGTTGCAGGATAATCATTTCCCAAATATTTTACAGGGCTACTACACGATGTTAAAAATCCTGCCAAAAGTAGGACAAATACTATATTTAGTTGTTTTACTGTGCTTTGCATCTGATAGATTTCAATTTAATGTTAAGTTTATTTATATTCGGAATATCAACCAAATATAAACCTTAGCCGCAACATGCCAAAAGTGGTAAAAATAGTGCTTGCCGATGATCATAACATTGTTAGGGATGGCATTAAAGCATTACTCGAAAATGAGCCGGGCATTAAGGTTGTAGGGGAATCGGAGGATGGAAAAGGTGCCTTCGAATTGGTGATGCAACTTAAGCCGGATATTTTAATTTCAGATATAAATATGCCAAATATGGGTGGCATTGAATTAACCGAAAAAATTGTAGCTACCGGTGTCCCAACCCATATATTAATTCTATCGATGTATAACGATGAAGCTTATATTTTAAGGTCGGTCGAAGCAGGTGTAATGGGTTACCTACCTAAAGATGCCGAGTATGGGGAAATATTAAAAGCCATAAAATCACTTGCCAATGGCGAGATGTATTACAGCGCCGACATTACCCGGATTATTACAAATAGTTTGGTAAGGTCAAACCACATAAAACGGGAATTAAGCAAGCTCGGTGAACTCACTAAAAGAGAAAAAGAAGTACTCAAAAACATTGTTGAGGGCAACAGTAATAAAATTATTGCAAGAGAACTCTATATCAGTACACGTACGGTTGATACCCACCGGACAAACATCATGAAAAAACTCCATGCGAAAAACACCGCAGATCTAGTAAGAAAAGCAATCCAAAATAATTTGATATAAGTATTTTCTGCTTATTTTCGCAGCCACTAATTAATTATTAAATTAAAAAAATTATGAAAAATTTATTGATTGTTATTGCTATTATTTTCTCAGGCGTTTTTGCCAAGGCTCAAAGCGATGCTGACATCTGGGAATTGGTTAAAACAGATTTAAAAGTAGAATACAAAACCATTATTATCGAAAACATGGTATTTACCGATGAAGAGGCTACCGTTTTCTGGCCGATATTTAACGAATACATGGTAAAGAAAAATGCAAATCTCGATAAAAACATGGAAATTTTGAAAGACTACGCTGAACATTATGATGACCTTACTGATGATAAGATTGAAGAGTTGGTAAAATCGACCCAATCACAAAGATCTGCAAGGTTAAAAAACCGGAACGGGTATTATAAATCGTTGAAAAAAGCATTGGGTGTTCGTAAAGCTGCCAAATTATTCCAAATAGATGGTCAGATTAATACCCTTTTCGATTTTCAATTGGCGTCACAAATCCCTATCATTGATTAAAAAATAAATTATGAATAAAGTAGTAGTAGTTTTTGTTAGCATTATCACCTTAACATTCACTTTCTGTTCAAACCAGGATACTTCTAAATCAGAAGACAAAGGTGCTGTTGAAGTAGAAAAAGTCGCCCAGGAAGCCTTACCAAACATGCGTAAACCTTCGGAAATAGCCTTAAGATTAAAAGCTGTCGGAGCTGTGTATTTACCGGGTATCGGTTTGGACACCATTAAAGTATATGATTATTTAAAAAACAATAATCAAGCAGCCTTAAATTTGGGTATTTATTATGCTGATTTTGTTTACAGTTTAATTTATAAAGACTATAACGAAGCGAGAATGAGCGTTATAGGTATTGATATTCTTGCTGAAGGACTTGGAGCGAAGGCGGAAATGAATGATGCACTTATTAAATCTTTTGATGATTCGATAAATGAAGAACAAAGATTATTATTACTCGATAAAGGTTTGGAGAATACCCGAATTAAATTTAGAAGTGGAGATAATAAAAAAACGGCCGTTTTAATTGTTACGGGTTATTATATCGAACAATTTTATGAAATACTTCAAATTATCGCCAATTATCCCGATGATGTTGAAGAAGCAAAACGTGCCGAAATGCTCAGCTTGTTATATCTTAGGGTAGGAGAGCAAGACGTGAGCCTGGAAAATTTAATTGCACAGGTAAACAGCATAAAATCCTGGGCCCCGGCTTATAAAACGTTTATTAATGACCTTGAACGACTTCAACTTGCAATAAAAGAAATGAAAACTTCTGAAGAGCTTAAAAGCTTAAGTTCTAAAGAAATTCAAAGTGAAAAAGCGTTAATCGACGTAAGAAGAAAAGTATTGAAACTTCGTGGGTTTATTACCGAATAATAGTATTATAAAACTTAAAAAGGCCGGAATATTCCGGCCTTTTTTATATACAGTATTTATTATTGTCATGTCCTCCTGCGCATTGGAAACGGAGCAAAAAGAAATGCGATATGATTATTTTCGGGGAAAATCATCGGTAAAATATGCAACTGGGTTTAAGGTTGCTTATTATCCAAGTTATAAAGTAGTAGAGGTTTTCGATAACACTGATACAACCAAACCTGCGCAAACCTATTTGCTGGTTGAACATGGGACAAGAATTCCCGAGCACAGTCCAAAGGACATACTCGTAAGAATTCCTCTTGTTTCAGTTTCATGTTTATCTACAACGCATGTCCCCTATTTAAAATCATTGGAACAAGTTGAAAAAATTTCCGGAATTGGCAATCCGGAACTTGTGCTTGATACTATGCTTTTAAAACAGATAAAAAAGGGATGGACCATGAGCATTACTACTTCCGGTCAGGTGGATCTTGAAAAAATCCTGGAATCGAACACCTCGGTTTTAATGGCCTATCCTTTTGATAAATCTGCACTCGAAAGCTTGTCGGGATTTGATATTCCCGTCGTTTATGTCGGGGAGTATCTCGAAAATTCGGTGCTGGCCCGCGCCGAATGGATTAAGTTTTTCGCCCTGTTTTTTAATAAAGAAAAAATGGCAAATCAACTATTCGAAGATATTGAACATCGCTATTTAATCGCTAAATCAAAATTAGATTCTGTCTCCGTATCCAAAGCTCCAACTGTGTTTTTTGGAAGCTATTACCAGGATGTTTGGTTTGCTCCAGGCGGACAAAGCCTTATATCAGGATTAATAAATGATGCTGGAGCGAGCTATTTATTTAGGGATGATAACTCAACAAAAAACCTAACACTCGACAGCGAAGTAATTATCGATGAAGTTCCTGAAATCGATTTTTGGGGCCAGGTTATTACTACCCATGAAATTGCGACAAAAACTGATTTTATGGCTGCTGATCAACGTTTTTTAAAACTTGCCAAAAAATCAAACACACAATTCTTTTTTGCAAACTCCAAACAAAGCGATTATTTCGGCCAGGCCAACCTCGAACCTGATATCTTGTTAAAAGACCTCGGAAATATATTTTATCCCGGCTTGTTTGCAAACCATCATTTTGTTTACTTTCAACCCTTAAATTAATCAGGGTTTGAAATCCAAAATAATATTCGGGTCATTAATTATTGCTTTGGCGGTTTTATTTTTAACCGGTCTGGCATTGGGTTCTGTTAGCATCCCGTTACCTTCAGTAGTAGATTATATATTTGGAAATGAAATCGCCCATTCGCATTATGCCATTCTTAATCAAATCCGGTTACCCCGAAATTTAACCGCAATTTTAAGTGGTGCCGGATTGTCATTAAGCGGCTTGCTGCTTCAAACTTTATTCCGCAACCCTTTGGCCGGACCATCGGTTTTGGGTATTTCTTCAGGTTCAAGTTTGGGGGTAGCGGTGGTTCTTTTAGCCGGTGGAAGCATGACCGGAATTGCAGGGACCGGGTCGGTTGTTTTTGGGGCGATTATCGGCGCACTGATTGTGGTACTACTTATTTCGGCAATATCTTTAAAATTTGAAGATGTAACCCTGGTATTAATCGCCGGAATGATGCTTGGCTTTTTAAGTTCCGCACTAGTTAGTATCCTCGCTTTTTTTTCGAACTCAGAACAACTAAAACCATTTGTTCATTGGGGATTTGGAAGTTTTGCCCGATTAAACGAATATCAAATTCCCACTTTGTTTTTCATTTTGGTTATCGCGGTTATTGTTACTTTGTTTTTATACAAACCACTTAATGCTTTCCTTCCAGGGGAACAATTTGCAGGATCAGTCGGGATTAATGTTCAGAAAAGTCGAATAATTATTATTTTGCTTACCGGTTTACTAACCGGGATTATTACTGCATTTGTCGGGCCAGTAGGGTTTATCGGCTTAGCCGTTCCACAGGTCGTTAAAATGGTATTTAAAACCAATCATCACCGGGTAACAATTCCCGGATCGCTGTTGTTCGGGGCTTTTATTGCTTTGGCCTGTGATATTATTTCCAGGATTCCAGGACAGGATTACTCGCTGCCGTTAAATGCGGTTACTGCGTTGTTTGGCGCTCCGGTTGTTTTATTTGTTTTGTTCAAGTCCCGATTTGTTAAAAAAGTGCTGTCATGACTGCATTGTTAAACATACAGGATTTGGCAATCGGTTATAATAAAAACGATTTAAAGCATGCGCTGACTAAAGGATTTACTACCTCTGTTTTTCCGGGTGAGCGTATTGCAATTATGGGATTAAATGGTTGCGGTAAATCAACCCTATTGCGATCAATTACCGGCATATTGCCTCTGCTTAACGGATCAATTCAAATCAATGATAAAGAAATCGGACAGTTAACCAGAAGGGAACGAGCGCAAATAATGGCTACTGTTTTCACCTCTTACAACGACCCCGGGCAATTAACTGTTAACGAAATGGTAACTTTTGGGCGCTATCCATATACCAATCGGTTTAATAAACTTTCGGAAAGGGATTTATTATTGATCGAAAACACACTGGAAGTAGCTAAGATAGGGCATCTGAGAAATAGGATAGTGGGTGAATTAAGCGATGGTGAACGACAAAAAGTGATGATGGCAGTGGCTATAGCACAGGACACACCACTTTTAATCCTAGATGAACCGGCATCACACCTCGATATCAGAAACAAAGCTTTGATGATGAACCTGATAAAAAATTTGGGTGAGGAGCAACAGAAAACCATTTTATTCAGCACGCACGATGTAGGGCTTACCCTTAAAATTGCCAGCCGGGTTTGGCTTTTTCACAATAAACGTATCAACGATTATAAAATCGATGAATTTAAGCAGGGAGAACACTGGAAATTAATGTTGGAGGGGTTGGATGCGGATGTGGTTTTTTAAATACTGTTTTTCTTCTCCATTTCAAAATCCAAAAAAGGAAACTCCGCTTCCAATTCAGCAATTTTGCTTTTCATCGATTCAATAAAAACCAAATGAGCTTTGTTTTCGGGATGCAACGGGCGATGTAGCATAGCATTTAAAACAGATTCGATGCGCTTATTCAGCGATTTAGTAGAATCATTCCAGAAACTATCTTTAAAATAATCCCAAACATATTCGATCGCGTCTTCTGATGGGTGAGCCATGTCTTTTGCGAAAAAACGATAATCGCGCAAATCGTCTGTTATTAATTCATAAGCCGGAAAATAAGATGCGTTTTCTACCTCATCTATTAATTGATGCGCTGCAAGCAACAAAACAGATTTAGACAAGTTATTATCGACCAATCCATCTTTTAAATGCTTAACCGGACTAACGGTCAAAACAATCTTAATCTTCGGATTGCATTGCTTTATCTGCTTGAACATTTCAAGGTAAGGTGCAACAATTGTTTTAGGCATTGTCAATTCTTTCTTAAATTGTTTTGCCGGAATTTTATGGCAATTGCCCACTATTTGGTTTTTATTTTCAACATGCGAATAACCAAAGGCTGTTCCCCAGGTGATAAACAAATAATCTGCTTTTAATAATTGCTCCCTACCTTTTTCGAAGGATTCATTTATCCCTTTAAGCATGATTAGTGGTTCGCTATGATTGAATTTACCATGATGATAAAAAGAAATATATCGATCTTCCGCTAGACTAAGATCATGCATCGTAAAAGGGTTGTTTTCGATCAATCGGGTTATAGCCGCCAAAATAGCAAGTGGATGGTACAGAATACCAAATGGATTAAGAACAGCATTGAATTTGCGGTCAATCAGTTTTTTTCCGATATGCTCACTAAAACATGAACCCATCATCAGAACCTTCTTCGAATGATCTATCGAACCCCCGTTTTCGGGCATTAAAGCTGTTCTAAAAAGCCCTTTCATTAACTCTTGTTTTTGAGCCCGTAAATTTCATGCTCCAATCGTTTAACCCGCGACTTTTGCTCGGTTATCTTATCCATTATCTCGGTTTCTTCTACCTTTAATTGGTCAATTTTGTAATACGAATCTTTGATGTCCTTTTCCTTGTTGATAATTCTGTTTTGATGTTTTTCAATCTCATTGGTTATCCTTTTAAGCTCTTTTTCAATATTCTTCATCAGTCTATTGGCTTCCTTTTTTTCTTCGTTCGAAGTAAAATTGGTGCTGGCGATGTAATTGCGTTGTTTACTGAGTTTATCAGTTGTCATTGTATATTCATCTTTCTTCAATTTTATCTCATTTCTAGTACTAAAAATGCTTAAGGAATCGCTTTGAATGGATTTTTTTTCGATGCCCTGCGATTTAAGATTGGAGTTGTTTTCCTTTTCCAGGGTTTTTAACTGCCCGTTTTCAACCGATAATTTATCATTCAATACTTCGATATATATTTTCTCCCCAAATCCGGCTAATAATTTTTCTACTTTCACTGTTTTATCAATATCCAAATTCGGATCAATCCAGGTAGAGTCGCTGAGTTGAAAAGAAACATATAAATTCACACCATTCCGTTGTTGGATAATTTCAGAATAAACATTCATTGTATTGGATTTATCAATCTCCTTCATAAGAGCACCCATAATCTGGTGCTTGCTTCCTTCGCTTTCCAATTTGGCTTTATTGCCGCTTTCCATGGTTCTTCCCCATGCCTTGGTTACATCATTTGGATTTGCTTCGCTTACCCAAAGGACAAATACCTCCTGTTGTAAATCTGCAAGATTGTGCTTTTCAGCACTTAGTTTTACCGGGTTTTCGATAATCAGGCTATCGGTATCCTGAGCATTAAAATTTGCGGTTTGAAATAAAAAAAAGCTTAGTAACAGTAGTGCATTCTTCATGGTATTAGAAGTTGGATTAATTTATTGGTTTACTATAAGTGTCTAATTTAGTGAAATGGCAGTAAATGCGCTAATTAATTCCAGCACATTTACAGAACATAAAATAAACCATTTTCAATCGGGCACTTAAGCCGTTTTGAATTCTGAATTTTCGTGGAAAACAATTTCAGGATTATCCGTAGATTCTAATTTGATAATCCATGCCGATTGGGCTAAAAATACCGGGTTGTTGTCTTTATCGTAAACAATATAGTGTTGTTTAATCCGTATAAACTCATTTAGTTTACCGGCATTATCAGAAGTCAACCAATAGGCCTTATGGTAATTTACGGGCTGAAACTTACATTTGGCACCGTATTCATGTTCGAGCCGATATTGAATAACATCAAATTGCAAATCACCCACAGTTCCAATTATTTTAATATTCCCGATAGATTTTGTAAATAACTGAGCCACCCCTTCATCGGTCAACTGATGAATTCCCTTATCCAACTGCTTCGACTTCATGGGGTCAAGATTGATCAGCTCTTTAAATATTTCAGGCGAAAAGCTAGGCATCCCTTTAAAAACAAGCGCTTCTTTATCGGTCAGCGTATCCCCTATTTTAAAATTTCCGGCATCGTACAACCCAACCACATCGCCGGGATAAGCTTGCTCAATAATGCTTTTATCGCGGGCCATAAAACTAACCGGATTGCTAAAGCGAAGTTTCTTTTTACTCCGGCTATTGATGTAAAAATTGTTGCGTTCAAAAACTCCCGAACAAACCCTTAAAAAAGCGATGCGGTCGCGGTGACGTGGGTCAAGATTGGCATGGATTTTAAACACAAACCCCGAAAAACCCTTTTCATCAGGCTCTACCCTTCTCGAAGTTGCTTCACGTGCCAAAGGCCTGGGAGAAATCTCAACAAAAGTATCAAGCAGTTCTTTTACCCCAAAATTATTGATGGCACTACCGAAAAAGACGGGGGCCAGCTCTCCGGAGAGGTATGCTTCCCTATCGAAAGTCTCATACACACCTTCGATCAGCTCTACATCTTCTTTTAACTGATCGGCGTGTTCTCCAATTAACTCTTCCAATACACTATCCTCAATATTTCCAATGGTTATTTCATCATCGGCAATATCCGTTTTATTGGCAGAAAAAAGCCTGAGGCTTTTATCATACAATTTATACACCCCTTGAAAACTGGCGCCCATGCTAATGGGCCATGAAAGCGGCCTTACATCAATACCAAGCTTTTCTTCCAATTCATCTAACAAATCGAAAGGGTCTCTTCCTTCCCTATCGAGTTTGTTTACAAAAATAATTACCGGTGTTTTACGCATTCGGCACACCTCCATTAAGCGCTCGGTTTGTGCTTCTACCCCTTTTTGGCAATCAACAACTAAAATCACGGAATCAACTGCTGTTAAAGTACGGTAAGTATCCTCCGCAAAGTCTTTGTGACCAGGGGTATCCAGAATATTAACTTGTTTATCATGATAGCTAAACCCCATCACCGAAGTTGCCACCGAAATACCCCGTTGTTTCTCAATTTCCATAAAATCGGATGTAGCTGTTTTTGTAATTTTATTCGATTTTACAGCCCCTGCGGTTTGAATTGCACCACCAAAAAGCAAAAACTTTTCGGTCAGTGTGGTTTTTCCGGCATCAGGATGCGATATAATGGCAAATGTTCGCCTGCGTTCTATTTCTTCGGTAATTGACATGGAATTATATCCGGTTTTTGAATGAGCGCAAAAGTATAAAAATAGATGGAAGGCAGAAGACAGAAGATAGAAGACCGGAGAAGGAAGATCGAAGTAAGGGCAACGCTTGAAATGAAACAATTACGCGTAATCTGAAGATTATTGTTTGTAAAGATGAGAACGTAACCGAAGGAGAGTCAAAATCTCGCATAAAAAGGAAAGGATAAAATAATCTAATTTCTGGTATTGGCTTAAAATCCTTCAGTCTTCTGTCTCCTGTCTTCCATCCTTTTTCTTAAGAAGTTAAACCTTATAAAACCGGGAAACCATCCGCTCAAAAAACCGTGAAGGAAGAATCCAATGCAAAGTGATGGATAGTTTTTGAATAAAAGGTGCCGAAGTATAATGTAGTTTTGGGTGTTTTCTATGCAAAATCCGTTCTATATCCTTGGCGATTTTATCTGGTGTCCAGGCAGTATTTATTTCTTTTTTAATTAAAAAATTTGCGCGGTCGAAAGAATCGTAATAAACCGACGATTTATCAAGTGCGTTTTTAGCAATCTTCCGATTACTATGAATATTAGTTTTGTAATCACCGGGGCGGACTATAATGACCTTAATTCCGAAAGGTTTTACTTCCATACTCAAAGCTTCGCTAAATCCCTCAACTGCAAATTTTGTAGAATTATAAATTCCCCTAAATGGTATGGCAACCTGACCGGCAATGCTACTAATATTTAAAATTGTCCCGCTTTTTTGACTACGCATTACCGGTAAAACAGCATTACACATGGCATGTACCCCAAAAACATTGGTTTCGAAAACCTCACGCGATTCTTCAACGGTTGTATCTTCAAGTGCCCCAAGAGTGCCCAGCCCGGCATTGTTTATCAGCACATCAATCCGACCGGTTTTTTTGATAATGGAATCAACGGCTATTCGTATCGACTGCTCATCCCGCACATCTAATTTAACAAATGTAAAATCGAATTTTCCTTCAGGAATCTTGTTTCTGAACGTTCCAAATACCTGCCAGCCTTTTGAAGCAAGAAATACGGCAGCCGCTTTTCCAATTCCGGAAGTAGCTCCTGTGATTAAAACGACCTTTTTAACCTGATCTTGCAAAGATTTTAATTGGATTAATTTATCGGGCCAAAATACAAGTTTCTTGTGAACTTATGCTCCTCTATAACATTTTGAATAATAAAAACTAAACTATATATAACCGGATTAAATAACATTTATCTATTTTCATACCGGATAAAATAACCAATTAAATGACCGATTTCTCAACCGCTTGCCCTAGAAATTGTTACAGCTCTTGCAGCTTTAAAGCTCGGATTGAGGACGGAAAACTGATTGCGTTACTTCCTCATGAAGATAATAAAGCCACTTTCGAAGGACCATGCATCAAAGGCTTGAGTTATGTTGAGGGGCACATTCATCCGACCGAATTGTTTTTCCATTAAAAAGAACCAGCAATGGCGGATTCGAGCGGATCAGTTGGGATGAAGCTTTATCAACTATCAGCGATAAGCTTAATTACTATAAGGAAACATTTGGTCAAAAATCGGTTTTGTTTTATGCTTCGAGCGGAATGGCAGGTATGGTCAATTCCTTTAGCGACCGATTTTGGGAATTGTTTGGAGGCGCAACAACAACATACGGAAACCTTTGCTGGCCTGCAGGTTTAGAGGCTGTTCGGCTAACTTTGGGCGAAAACAAACACAACGCCCCATGGGATATTGAACATGCCGGATTGATTATTCTCTGGGGTAAAAATCCGGCTGAAACCAATATTCAGCAGATGATTTTTATCGAAAAGGCCCAAGCCCATGGAGCAAAAGTAATCGTTATAGACCCGCGACGAACCCCATCTTCAGAACGCGCCAATTTATTGATTCAACCCAAGCCGGGTACTGATGCTGCAATCGCTTTGGCTGTTGCCAATGAACTGATAAAAACCGGCAAGATTGATACTGTTTTTATTAAAAATAATGTCTTGGGGTTTGCGCAATTTAGCGATTCAATAAAAGACTGGACATTTGAAAAAGCCGCTGGAATTAGTGGTGTTCCTATTCAGTTTATCCAAATACTGGCGGATGAATTAGGTAGTGGGAAACCCACCACCATTGTTCCCGGTTATGGAATGCAGCGTTTTACAAATGGAGGGCAAACGACCCGGGCATTACTTGCTCTGAACATTATTACCGGCAACATCGGAAAAAAGGGGGCTTGTTTTCACTATGCCAACCTGCAATCTTATGTATTTGATAAAGTAAAAGAGCCTGAGTCGTACTACCCCGAAATAGGCGCAATTCCATTGTTCAGAAGAAATATTTCTAAAGCAAAGCTTGGAAAAGATATGCTACGTACCTCAAATCCAGAATTAAAAATGATATGGGTTGAACGCGGCAATCCGATATCCCAAAACCCCGATACAAATCAAATTTTAAAGGCATTTGATCGACTCGAGTTTAAGGTGGTTGTCGACCAGTTTATGACTGATACAGCCAAAGAGGCAGATATTATTTTGCCAGCTAAAAACATGTTCGAACAATCCGATATTATTGGGGGTTACTGGAATCCGTATGTTCAATTAAAGCCCAAATTATTGGAAGAAACGGGAGAGGTAAAGACTGAAACAGAGATTTATTATTTGCTGGCTGAAAAACTGGGTTACCCGAAAATAGAGATCGAAAAGTATTTGCCCAAACCTGGAAATGAGCATATTGAAAATTATTTAAAGAATGTCCTGAAAACGGAACCATCCCTAAACTGGGAAGATTTAAAAAAAGGGCCAATTATCGCCCCCGGACACGAGGAGATCGCTTTTGCAGATAAGCGTTTTAATACCCCCTCCGGAAAAATTGAATTGTATTCTGAAGAGGCAGAAAATAAATGGGGTGTAAATAAACTTCCCGACTTTAAACCCTTGGTAAATGCAGAGAAAAAAGTAGCATTTCCTTTTATGTTGATGTCGCCAAACACGAAAAACAGGATTCACTCCCAATTCGGAAATTTAAGAATTATTAAACAATTTGCACCTGAACCGACTATTATTATCAGCTCTAAAGATGCAGTTTTGAAAGGGATAAAACCCGGAGAACAAATCAGGGTTTACAACGATGAAGGAGAACTTTATGGCAAAGCGGAAATAAATTTTAGTTTGCTCAATGGCTGCGTGGTTTATTACAACGGATGGTGGTTACAAGAAGGCGGGACACCAAATTTATTAAGCAAGGGATTGGAAACAGATATGGGGCATGGAACTGCGTTTCATGATACCCGGGTGAATATTGAAAAGCTCCACTAGGAGCGAAAATATGGTAATAATAAAAAGACATCAACTAAAAGTTCCATAGGAACGGAATTATGGTAGTAATAAAAAGACATCAAATTAAAGCCCCGTAGGGGTGAAATTATGGTAGGTTATGAATAAGAAAACGATATGGGATTTTGGCGATATTTTCGATTGCGAAGCCGAAAGTCATGCCAAAATATTATAATACGATACATTTTTAAAACATGAAAAAGGGATTTATTTTCGATATCAATAAATGTGTGGGCTGCCAGGCTTGTGTGGTTGCATGCCAGATCGAGAATCATACCGTATCATCCATTCCCTGGCGCGAAGTCAGTATTTCTAATGCCACAATGCATCCCGATATTCCCTTGTTCGATGTTTCGATGGCTTGCAACCATTGCGAAGATGCACCCTGCATGAAAAACTGTCCGGCACTTGCTTATACACGCGATGAACCCACAGGTGCTGTTTTGCATGAAGCAGATCATTGCATCGGCTGTAAATATTGTACCTGGGTTTGTCCCTACGATGCGCCAAAATACAACCCTGTAAAAGGTGTAGTAGAAAAATGCAATTTGTGTGTTCAGCGGGTTTCACAGGATTTGAAAACGGCATGTGCTTCCGCTTGCCCCGTTGGTGCACTCGATTTTGGTTTAATCGATATTGAGCCCAATAATGGAGTAAATGGTTTCCCCGAAGTGGATATAAAGCCCGGAATTAAGATGATTCCCTTGCGAAAAAAGGAAACCGTGCTTAATGCGATTGATCTAAATGAAGATGAGATTGATCTATACAACTCAATTAGTCATGAAAATAAAACAAAGGCAAAAATTTTGCTTGAAGACGAATGGGGATTGGCGGTTTTTACGTTTATGGCGTCATTACTAGTTGCTTTTTTTGTAGCTGATTATTTTGAAGCGATAATTGTTATTCAGCCGGTTTTTATCGGATTTGGAGTGCTGGGAATGCTTTTAAGTTCGATGCATTTGGGAAATAAAAAGAAAGCGTATCGTGCGATTTTAAATATTCGAAACTCCTGGTTAAGCCGCGAAATATTGTTTTACAGTTTGTTTATTGGCGGTGCGCTGCTCAGCTTTTATTTTGTCGGATATAAAGTACTTGGAATTTTAACGATGGTATCAGGATTTATAGCTCTGGTTTCCATCGATAATGTTTATCGTGTTGTCCAAACCATCCAACCTGTAAAATATCATAGTGCAAGTGTAGTATTTACGTTTTTTGAGATAGGCCTGTTTTTATTGAACGAATACAGCTTATTTATATGGGTTTCAGCGATTAAACTAGGATTGTATTTATTTAGAAAAAGTATTTTCAAGAAGAGGGGCTTAGCCATTCATCCGCTGTTATCAATTTTTAGAATTCTATTGGGTTTTATTGTTCCGCTTATTCTTCTTTCGTATTTGAATGAAGAACAGTATTTATTTTTAATTCTTCCTTTTATATTAGCCGGCGAGCTGATTGATCGAATGGAGTTTTATATGGAATTGGATATTGTATCCCCTAAAAAGGCGATGGAAAAAGAAGAAAGCGAATTGATTTAACCCAAATCCAATATTCTTTGATCAAAAGTAAAAGGGTCGATCACTTCAACAACTTTTGTATAGGCATGATGCTTATGTTGTGGATTTAACAATAGATTAAATTCACCCGGAACAACCGGCGAAGGAACTTTAAGGATATATGGAGTCCGCTTTAAATAAAAATCCTTACCCATCTGCTGTGTATTATTTTGCAGATTCATTTGCCGGTTCCAACCCAATGGTAATTCACTGTTATTAATTTCAAGTATTGATGACGTTTTACCAATTTCGATCTTTGCCAGGCAAAATTCGGCGGTGGATAATAAGTGAAAATTATGAACCAAATATTCTAAGGTAGCCAACGCAATACTACCCGATGTATAAACCATGTTTATTCCAATAGGATTCCATCGTCCGCCATACATCGCTGCACCAATCCCTGAAAGATCATTGATATAAGGTTTTTTACTGATTCGGTAAACGAACATCATGCGAGAATACCGTGTTCTAACCTACCAATTTCGTTAAGAAGTAAACGAACACCAAAACTGTTGTTTAATAAAGTTTTGGGCGTAACACCACCCATGGCTAGATTTTCGGTATCCATCCATTGATGGAACGAATCGCCGAATACATCGATGCCTTTACGATAGACTTCTTCTATTTCTAATACTTTTTCCGTTACAGGTGGATTAAATGCTAATTTTCGTTTGTAAGTATCAATGGAAATAGGAAGAATTGAGATCAATTCTAAAACCGAAAGTTTAGAAAGCCGCAATATTTGTTTGATGTAATTTTTTGAAATATCACGCATCGAAAGCTCGAAAAATGAACCCGGCGCATAACTAATGGTAGGCTCATTTAGAATAGCATTTTGTATTACTTGAGTTTGTTTATACTTTTTCATGGTGTATTTTTACATCTTTATCTACACAAATATACACTTTTAATTTTTAATTGATTATTATTCCCAGCTATTTTTTGCCTTATAATTAAACAGCCCGATAAACCTATCCCAAAAATCGCCACCCAAGACAAAAAACTGGTAATAAAAACGATAGTACTAATTATATATAACCAAACTGGGAATTGTTTCAACGAGGGGAAAAAATGACCTAGATAGGGCTGAATAAACATCTCTAATCCAATGCGATAAGCATTAAACTAACAGTGTCCTTAAGTGCAAACTTTTTTAAAAAACCAACTACTTTTCTCTTTAAAAATTTAAACCCGGTTTACCTAATACCACAACGGCCACTATCATAAATATTTCCGGAACTCAAAAGCCTATAAGCCGGAAACTGCTATCTTAACCACAAGACCAACTTGTTTTGGGAACCAGGGGAATGAGCAATGGACTGGCAAATCCGCTAATAAAAATAATGGCACCTAAAAAAAGTTTGTTTTTGGGTATTTGAGGTTGGTTGGTCATTATGAACCTTGATTACTATTCTGCATCGAAATACGTGTTTCGTATTTTCTGCGGACTAATTTTAGTACATAACCTATGGGGATAATAGAAAGAAAAGCAAGTGTCCAAATATCAGGACCAAAAGATGCAAAAGGAAGGGTAAAAAGAGCAGCCAATGGTTCGGGCAATAAACTATAAAATATACTCATCTCTTCATTGTGGTTTATCTGATCTGAAGTTAAATTGTGTCGTTTGGCATACAGCCAACTGTAAACAGCAATAAAACCGGCTAAAGCTAAAAATAAGCTCTCCATTTGCAATGCCAGTTTCAGTCCATCGTACTCCATATCAAATCGGACAAAATAGAGG
>Ga0164313_10000719_pt1 | contig 27606 bp, 22 predicted proteins | sample GuaBasSedimGuay4_FD_113735 | JGI IMG/M metagenome (GOLD analysis project Ga0164313, IMG submission 113735) | Subseafloor sediment microbial communities from Guaymas Basin, Gulf of California, Mexico - Guay4, Core 4569-4, 0-3 cm | ecosystem: Environmental > Aquatic > Marine > Hydrothermal vents... | reverse complement strand
TGGATGACGCTCTGGATGACGCTCTGGGGCTCGATCTCGAGGAAGTCCTCAACGCTTCTTCCCAGGAGGAAGACCTTGGGGGGGACCCGGTAAAATACGATTTCCACCGGCCCCACCATATTTCACGGGCCTTCCAGGGGAACCTTCAGGCTGTGGCCGACTATTTCGCCAAAAACGGAACCATCGAATTCACCAGCCGGCTGCGCGTGGCCACCGATATCAAGTACATGGGGTTGCGTCAATGCACCTACGGGGAATTCCTTCAGGAGCTTCCGCGGCCCACCTGCGCAGCCATGGTGGAGTTGTCCGCGCTCAAGGGACCATCCCTGTTGCACATGGACCTGGGCCTCAGCTTCGTCTTCATGAAAAAACTGCTGGGCGGACTTCCCGAACCGGAAACCATGTTGCGGGATTTTACGGAAATCGAACGGGGAATTGCCACCGACCTGGTGGAGCGGTTCCTGGAATTGTTCCGCAAATCCATGTCCAAACTGGTGGAAGTCGAATCGCGGCTGGCCGCCCTGGAAAACAACCCTCACTACCTGAGCGGAATTTCCGAAGGCGCCTCCCTGCTGATCCTCATGTTCAAGGTCAAGCTCGACGAGTTCGAAGGTCCCATCCAGTGGGCCATGCCTCTGTCGTCATTCGGACCGGTGCGGGAAATTTTCGACCCCAGCGACATCAAGGAATCCCGGAATTTCGAGGAATTGAGGGATGATCGCCGCAAAATCCTGAACATGGTCCAAAGCAGCGGCAGCGACCTGGTTGTCCAGCTCGGCCAGTTCGAAACCAACCTCGAAACGATTCTCAACCTGGCGGTGGGGGATGTTCTCGATTTGCAGCAGGGAGTGAACACACCCCTCAAGATCCAAATCGCCGGCCGGGACGCCTGGCTCGGGGAAGCCGGTCGGGTAGGCAACAATCGCGCAGTCCAACTGGTTCGCCAGTTGACCAAGGAGTAGACGAATGTACAGCGACGACACCAATCAGAATTTCGAGGACAATCAGGATTCGGGGGAAACCACCTCTCACGAAACCGCGACCACCGGTACTGCGGTCATGGAAGATGAATCGTCCTCCCTGATCCATGATCTGGAAAACGATGTCGCGGACACCACCAACCTGGATCTTTTACTGGACGTGAATTTGAAGGTCTCGGTTGAATTGGGACGGGCCGGCCTGAAATTCCGTGAGGTCCTGAATCTGGCCACCGGTTCGGTGGTTGAACTCGACCGGCAGACCAGCGAGCCGGTGGACATCCTGGTGAACGGTTCGCTACTGGCCACCGGTGAGGTGGTGGTTGTGGACGATCATTTCGCAGTGCGGATCACCAAACTTCTCAACCGGGTTGAAAGGCTCAAGAAAGTCCTGTGATGGTTATTCCCGCGGCATTCCTGCTCTCGGTTCCGGCAAACCTGTCTGCGGGTTCCTATGCCGCGGACGCCGGGATGTCCTGGTGGCAGACCATCGGGGGGCTGGTGGCCGTTTTTGGCCTGCTGGTGGTTTTCCTGAAACTTCTTGGCAAATGGAACCGCCGCTCAGGCGCTGCCGAAACCTCCCTCTTGACTGTCTGGCACCTCGGTCCCAAAAGGGAAATCCAGGTCCTGCGTTTGGGAGACCAGGTCCATTACGTCTACCGCCACGACGGAGCCATGGTCACCCTCCGGACCGAAGCACTGATCGACTTCGAGCGCTCCCAGGAAAGTGCAGTCGCGGGTTGATCCTCACCTGACCAGTTTCTGACCGAATTTTTCCCAAAACATCATATTTCCCTGCCTTACCGTATCCCGATGGTTCTCCGCAGGAATTTGAGATTTTTCAACATTATTAAATATAATGGGTTACGCCCACTTCTTCAGGTTTGTTCGACATGAAAGTATGGCATGCCCATTGCCTAATCTGATTGGAATATTTTCGCGCCCCTGAGGCGTGGTCATTCTTTTCAGAAAGTCGGCAGGATCTTGTACCCGCGCAACAACAGTTATTGGGTCTCTCTGGGCATTCTTTTTGTCCTGTCGGTGATGTTGTGTGCCCCGGGGGCCGTAGCCACGGCCCGGGCCCAGGATACCGATCCGGTTGAAGGTATCGATCCCGTTTCCCCGGTAATGACCCTCACCCTCGAAGGCGCCAATGGCCCCAAGTCCATGGACTCGGCCCTGAAAATCGTTTTGCTGATGACCGTGTTGTCCCTGGCGCCGGCATTTCTGGTGTTGCTGACAAGTTTCACGCGGATAGTCATTGTGCTGGGATTCCTGCGCCAGGCCATTGGGGCCAACCAGGCTCCCAACAACCAGATCATCATCGGATTGGCTTTGTTCCTGACCGTGGTGGTCATGGCGCCGACCCTTCACAGGATGAACGATGACGCCATCCAGCCTTTCATGAACGAGGAAATGAGCCAGGGGGAGGCCTTCGCCAAGGTGCAGATTCCCCTGAAGGAATTCATGCTCGGTCAGGTCCGCGAGAAGGACGTGGCGCTATTCCTTGACCTGACCGAAACCGAGGCTCCCGACTCACCGGAAGACCTGCCCATGCTGGTGGTGATTCCCAGTTTTGTATTGAGCGAGTTGAAGACAGCCTTCCAGATGGGCTTTGTCCTGTTCATTCCCTTTTTGATCATCGACATGGTGGTCGCGTCGGTTCTTATGTCCATGGGCATGATGATGCTGCCGCCGGTCCTGATCAGTCTTCCCTTCAAGATTTTGCTCTTCGTGCTCGTCGACGGGTGGTTCCTGGTCGTCAAGTCGTTGGTCCAGGCGTTTCAGTAGCGGAAAAGGAATTAATCATGACACCCGAAACAGTTGTGGAAATCGGACAATACGCCATGAAGACCACGGTTTTTGTGGCAGGTCCCATGTTGGTCGCCGGCATGGTCGTCGGGCTTGCCATCAGCATTTTCCAGGCAGCCACGCAGATCAATGAAATGACCATGACCTTCGTGCCCAAGATCCTGACGGTATTTCTGGTTGTGATCCTGACCCTACCCTGGGCGATCAACCAGATGACCTCATTTACCGTGGCGATGTTTAATCGCATCGCGGGAATGTAGATACCCGTGCAGTTCGATCTGGACATCACTCTTCTGGCCGTAACCGCAGCTCTTGCCGTTCGCTTCGGTGTGTTGGCGGCAACTTTGCCGCTGCTCGACCTGAGAAGTGTTCCCCCTCTTTGGAGGGTCGCTTTGGCCTTCAGTTTCGCAGTGGCCCTCGCGCCGGGAATTGCCCGGTCCCTGCCTGTCGGTTCGGTTTCATTGGCCTGGCCTGATCTGGTGATGGAAGTGGTCCGCTCCCTGGTGGTGGGGGCCCTGCTGGGTTTCACCATCAACCTGGTATTTACTGCCGTTCGTTACGCGGGGTCCATTGTCGGGATGCAGATCGGGTTCGCCATCGTCAATTCCTATGACCCCATGAGCAATTCCCAGATATCGGTTATTTCCCAACTCTACTACCTGCTGGCGGTGTTGCTCTTTTTTGTAACCGGGGCGCATCAGATCCTGGTGGCGGCCATGTACCAGTCCTGTGTCGTGGTCCCTCCTTTTTCCTCCGGTGATCCGGTGGGAGGCGCCTGGTTCCTCGTGCGTGAATTCGGTACGGTTTTCACCATTGGCCTGCAGATCGCGGCACCTGTGGTCATCGTCCTTCTTCTGGTCAGCGCCTCCATGGGTGTCATCGTCAAAACGGTTCCTCAGCTCAATGTCCTGGTGGTCGGGTTTCCCATCAAAATCGGAGTGGGGCTGATCGCGGTGGGTCTGTCCCTGGTTTTTTTCAAGCAAGTCACGGTATCGCTCATGGGGGGAATGCAGGGCACGCTGGCAGATTTGCTGTTGGCCATGAAATAGAAAACGGGGGTTGCTCCCGTAAACATGATTCAAAACATATTTCGACTCGGGGAGGTGAATGATGGCCGAGGATACAGGTGCCGAAAGAACAGAACAGGCAACGACCAAACGGAAGGAACAGGCACGCGAACGTGGCCAGGTGGCCCGAAGTACGGAAGTCACCAGCGCCGTTCTTCTCGTGGCGGGAGTATTTGTCCTGGTTTCGGGATCCGCACATTTCTCCTCGGTCCTTGGGCGCAACACGTCCTACCTGTTGTCCCAGGCCCACAACCTTGGCCCGGACAACCAGTTTGCCCTGCAGGAACTGATGGAGGCAAACCTGGAAGTTATCCTGGCCGCGTTGGCGCCATTACTGCTGACCGTTCTTTTGACCGCGGTGGGAGCCAACCTGATGCAGGTGGGTTTTCATGCCAGCAGCAAGGCCATCTCCTTCAAAACCGAAAAGCTGAACCCCATTACCGGGATGAAGCGGTTTTTCCAGAAGACCACCTACTTCGACATGGGCAAACATTTCTTCAAGATTGTCGTCATCGGCGTTCTGGCCTGGGTCACCATCGACGGCCAGCTGGAGCATTTGATGGGAGCGGCGGTTTTGCCCTTGCCGGCCATAGTGGACATGGCCCGCACTGATTTTGTTCACCTGATGGTAAAACTCCTTCTCTTCATGGCTGTGCTGGCGGTCGCCGACTGGTTCTGGCAAAAGAACCGCCATGAGGAAAACCTGAAAATGACCCGCCAGGAAGTAAAGCGGGAAAACAAGGATATCGAAGGTGATCCCCAGATCAAGGCCAGGGTGCGGGGTCTCCAATACGAAATGGCCCGCAAACGTATGCTGTCCGATGTGCCCTCAGCGGACGTTGTGGTGACCAATCCAACGCATTTCGCGGTGGCCCTGAAATACGCGCCCGGTTCGTCCGCCCCCATGGTCGTGGCCAAGGGCCAGGACCACGTGGCACAAATGATCAAAAAAGTGGCTCGCAAGTCCCGTGTCCCCATCATGGAAAACAAGCCTTTGGCCCGTGCATTGCACAAGGAGGTCGAGGTGGGCGCCGGTATTCCGGAAAGCCTTTACCAGGCCGTGGCCGAAGTACTGGCCTACGTGTACCGGCTGAAGAAGGCCTAGACAGCTGCTGAGCAGCGATGTTCCGCAAAGGAGACCGAAGTTTGGAACAGGAACAAGTCATCAACAGGGACCTCGTGCTGGCCAACAGCAACGTGCTGAGCGCGGGCGCGGTGTTGGTAATTCTGGGCCTGATGGTGGTTCCTGTACCGGCCATCATGTTGGACCTCATGCTGACTTTCAGCATCGCCTTCTCGGTGACAGTCCTATTGGTTTCCCTGTATATCAAGCGGCCTTTGCAGTTCAACAGTTTTCCCTCCCTGCTGCTCATTCTCACACTGATGAGGCTTTCCCTCAACGTGGCCTCTACGCGGTTGATCCTCAGCAAGGGGTCCGCCGGCCAGGTCATAGAAAGTTTTGGTCATTTCGTGGTGGGGGGCAACTACGTCATCGGGGTGATTGTTTTTACCATCCTGGTGGTCATCAACTTCATGGTCATCACCAAAGGGTCGGGACGCATCGCCGAAGTTGCGGCCCGTTTCACGCTGGACGCCATGCCGGGAAAACAGATGGCGATCGACGCCGATCTCAACGCGGGTTTGATCAACGAAGCCCAGGCCCGGGCCCGGCGGTTGGAAATTTCCCAGGAAGCGGAATTTTTTGGGGCCATGGACGGTGCCAGCAAATTCGTCAAGGGCGACGCCGTTGCCGGCATCATCATTACGGTCATAAATATCGCCGCGGGTTTTGTCGTCGGTATGATCCAGATGGGAATGACGGCCTCCGAATCCCTGAGCCGTTTCACCATGCTCACTGTCGGTGACGGGTTGGTCAGCCAGATTCCCGCGTTGCTGGTTTCCACCAGCGCGGGCCTGGTGGTGACGCGTTCCAGCGGCAGCCTGAACCTAGGGCAAGCCGTCACCCTGCAGATCTTCCGCCAGCGAAAGGCCCTGTACCTCTCGGCAGGCGCCATGATGGTTCTGGCCCTGATTCCGGGATTGCCCACAGGTCCCTTCATGTTCCTGTCCGCCACCACGGCCGTGGCCGGTTATTTCATCGGCCGCAAAGTTGAAAGATTCGATGAAAACCAAGTGAACGACGAAGAGATCGCCAAGCTTGCCGAGGAAGAGACTCCGGAAGAACCGGACGGCATGCGTTCGGAAGACCTCTTTGTCCTGGACCGCCTGGAGCTTGAAATCGGATACGGATTGATTCCCCTGGTCGACGACTCGCGAGGGGGAGACCTCCTGCACCGGGTCGGCAATATCCGGCGCCAGGTGGGCGCCGAACTGGGGATTTTCATACATCCCATTCGCGTGCGCGACAATCTGCAACTGGGAGCCCAACAGTACGTCATCCGCCTTAAAGGTGTGGAGGTCGCCAGGGCCGAACTGATGCCCGAACAGCTGTTGGCCATGAACACGAGGCCGGACACAGGGGAAATAGAGGGCACGCCCACCACCGAACCTGCCTTTGGGCTACCTGCCGTGTGGATCGACCGGGATCACAAACAGACCGCCGAACGGGAAGGGTTTACGGTCGTTGAACCTCCCGCGGTGCTGGCGACGCATCTATCCGAATTGATCCGTAACCATGCCGACGAACTTTTGAGCCGCCAGGATGTCAAGGACATGTGCGAATCCATCCGTGAATTCGCTCCTTCCCTGGTGGAAGACCTGATTCCCGACAAGGTGCCGGTCAATACCCTTCACAATGTTTTGCGGGCCCTGTTGCATGAACGCGTACCGGTGCGGGACATCATTTCCATTCTCGAAACCCTGGCCAACTTCGCGGGCGGCAACCTGTCCACCGATTATCTGGTGGTCAAGGTCCGCGAGGCTTTGGGCCGGTCCATTACCGCGCTGTACGCGGAAAACGGCGGACGTCTGCACGTGGTATCCCTGCATCCGGAAACGGAACAGGTCTTCATGCAGGCCAGCCGCGATTCCGAACAGATGGGGGGAGTTGCCCTGGACCCCGTTTTTACCCAGGAATTCCTGACCCGTACCGAAGCGGTACTCCGCGCCGCCTACGCCAACGGACCGCAGCCGGTCCTGCTGGTACCCACACCCATTCGCCTTTTCGTGAAACGACTGGTCGAACCGACCTATCCCAATCTGGCCGTCATGGGCTACACCGAAGTTTCCAACTCGGTGAGCATCCAGTCGGCAGGAACGGTGGTGACCCATGGAGTTCCTCAGGAACAACACGCCGCCGGCTGACGGAAATGTGACCGTCGTGACCGGCCGTACACTCAGTGAAACCTTCAAGCTGGTGCGACAGGAGTTCGGGCCCGACGCGGTGATCTCCGGTTCCCGTACCAATACACGCCGCAAAAGCAGCGGATGGGGTACCGAGCAGGTCGTCGAAGTCCTGGTTGAAACCTCCGGGGTGCCCGGGACTGCCACCGACCAGGCCCGCCCATCTCCCGATAATGTGACGGCTGAAATTCGTTATGAAGTGGAGCGGCTGGAAAACCTTGTCGATGAAATATGCAGTAAAGGTGAGGCAAATGATTCCGGCGACAATCCCGGTCCGACGAATCCGCTGGGAGAATTCCTGGTACGGAACGGTGCCTCGCAGGAGTCGGTTGCCAGGCTTCTGACACGGTTCTCCGGTGAAACCGGATTGTCCATGGATGACAGGCCTGCCGCACTGGCCTGGTTGTCCGAATACCTGGGAACGGATGACGCGAGCCTGGCTGAATATTCTGGAACCCATGCGTTTCTGGGGGAACATTCCGGTGACAGACTGGACCTCGTTCTGCACCTGGCGCGCCGCATGACCGACCTCGGTTGTCAGGTGCTGGTGGTATCCATCGAACCCGATCCGGAAAGACATCTTCCCCGGTTGCGAGCCATGGCCGCGGCCGCCGGTTACGATGCCGCGGTGGTCCGGGATCCCGACCAACTGGTTGAGATCCAGGATCATCTCGAACCGTACGACCTGGTCCTGTTGGATCTGCCGGCACTCACGGATCCGGCCCTCTCCGAAGGAAGCCCCATCCATAAATGGCTGGCTTCCCATCTTCTGATTCACCGCCACCTGCAGTTGCCCATGGACCGCGATTTCCTGGATCTGGCCGACCTCGCGGAAGCGGCCCGTCTCTGGAATTGCGATTCCCTGGCACTGACCCGCCTGGACGGGACCCGGCGCCCCGCCAAACTCCTGGACCTCGTGGACACCATTCCGCTTCCGCTATCAATCCTGGCCGAAAACGCCGCCGGAGAAGGCTATCTCGAAGCGGCAACACCCGATTTCCTGTTGGACAGAATCCTGGCCACTAAAGAGGGCCCCGGGTTCAAACCGGGTCTGGAAATTGAGAGCGCCTGAAAGGCGAAAGGAAATTTTACGGAATGCAGAAGTTCATCCACAACGTAGCCCTGCTGGCCAGTTTCATCGTCCTTTCCTGCGGGCTGTGGCAGGACTGGGGAGCCGGGTTCACCGTCAAGCGGATGTTCATTTCATATCTGGGATTCTTCTGCTGCGGATCGTGCCTGCTTCTGGCTTTCAGGGCTGTTCCCCCTGAGGAATCCGAGCCCCGGGCCGCCAACAATATCAAGGCTTCAGGCAAGGGCTCGCGGGGTTGATCACGACCTCGACCGGATTATCGATTGATGGCATGGAAAGTGCAAATGCAAGAGGGTTGCACCTCACCAGAAAGGTTGGCTAATGATCGAAACAGTCCAGATCGCACATCAGGATCTCTGGGAACAAACCGGAGGCAGAAACAGCCAGGAAGCTAGACGCGACCTGGTCAATATCTATGCCCGAATCGTCAAATACGTGGCCGGGAGAATGGCCATCGGCCTGCCTCATTACGTTGAATTCAACGACTTGATTTCAGCCGGCTTGCTCGGTCTGATCCAGGCGATTGATAATTTCGACCACGAGCGGGGCATCAAGTTCGAGACCTATGCCATTCCGCGCATTCGGGGTTCGATCCTCGACGAACTGCGGAGCCAGGACTGGTTCCCCCGTTCGCTGAGACGCAAGGCCAAGCAGTTGGAAGAGGCCTACTCCACCCTCGAAGTCAAACTCGGCCGTCCGGCTACCGACGCGGAAGTCGCCAAAAGGCTCAGTATAAAAATCGAGGAACTGGACAGCATGGTGGGCGAAGTATCCATCGCCACCATCATGTCCCTGGACGCCGATACCAGCGGTGACGACAGTGAAAGTTCGACCAGCCTGGGTGATTATCTGGCCGACGTGAAAAATGAAGACGTGGAACAGATCCTGGCCAAGCAGGAGATGAAGGAACTGATCGGGACCCGCATGGCGGAACTCCCCGAAAAGGAACAGCTGGTCCTGGTTCTCTACTACTACGAGGAACTCACTCTCAAGGAAATCGGCGAAATCCTGGATGTCACCGAAAGCCGGGTTTGCCAGATCCACACCAAAGCCATCCTGCGGTTGAAGGGAAAGATCGAACGGCATGAGGGCAAGAGTTCCATCGGTCAGATAACCCAGCAGATCCAGCGTGAACAGGTTGTCCCGGAAGAGAAAATCAAACCTTCCATCCTGGTGGAAAAGACCCTCAAGGAGTTGGAGCCGGTCAACGTGATGGCCTGTTTGGCTTTGATAAACGTCTTCACATTCCTGTCGTGGATGATAAGTGCCGGCGGGGGGCCGGGTGCTGTTTCCTGACCTCGGTGGGACTGAAGATGAGTAGGAGCAATAATGCCTGGCGATGGAGTTTCCCTGCCGACCACCCTTGCCCAGATGGGCAGCGTGGCCAAGACCCAGGCCCGGGGACAGCAGACCACGCCCCAGGTAACGCCCTTTTCGGAACAGAAGGATGACCAGAACGAATTGAAAGTTCAGCGGGTCACCGAAACGGTCAAGACGGAGAAGAGTCGGGTCGCAGCCGATCAGGAAGAAAAGGACAAACGAAAACGGCGCCGTCTGAAACGTCACCGCAAGGGATTGAAGCAACAAGCTGAGGACAATGCCCTTCAAGCGGGGCAAGACAACCCTGAAGACGAAGAAAAACTGGGCTGTCTCATCGATCTGAGGGTTTGATTTTCCAGGAGGGATGCCATGGATTTTACCAGTATATGGGAAAGTATCGCCAGCCGGAATCCCATGTTCCTTGCCGCCAGCGGGTCGGTTGCCCTGGGTATTTCCCTCATCATTTCCACCGGACTGGTTCAACTGAAACGGTTCCGGAGCCGTTCCGGACACGTATTGACCGTGGAAAAGCAGGCTCCGCCGGAGGAAGTTGAAATAGTCATTGAAACTGTAGAAAACAAAGCCGAGACGCCCCCAAGCCCCGAATTACTGCACCTTTTGGGCAGATTGAAGACAGCCGCGGAAAAACTGGAGAAATTCCGCGGCACGGATGTGAGGAATGCCACCCAACCCGCCGATTCGCCACTAAAGAGATCACCTTCCGGAGTCGATTACATATTCAGAGCCGGAACGGGATAATAATATTTTCCGATCGGTGATATGTGCATCGGTGTAATTACGCCTCGAATTCAGGAGAAGGCATGGGCATCTCGGTAATGGCCCCCTTACCAACGGAAACCGGCGACAGCCGGGGGTCCAGTGAAAAGCTGAAGAATATCATCATGACCACCCGGGACCTTCCGGCCATGCCTCAGGTGGCCAGCAAGGTGCTCGAGTTGTCCTCCGACCCTAATACTTCCGCACTGCAACTCCAGCAGATCATTGCCGACGACCAGGCCATGACCGCGCGAATCCTCAAGATCGCCAACAGCGCGATGTATTCCTGCAGCCGCAAAGTCAAGACCCTGACCGAAGCCATCGTCATGCTCGGTTTCAATTCCATTCGCAGTCTGGTGGTCACCAGTGCGGCCCGCAATTTGTACAACACACGAAAATCGACAACCGGTTTGAAGGAGAGGCTCCTTTGGGAACACTCCATCGGTGTGGCTTTTGCCTGCCGGTTGCTGGTTCAGGAACGTATTCCCGGCCTGGCGGAAGAGGCATTTTTAGCTGGGCTGATGCACGACATCGGAAAACTTGTCCTGAATCTGCGGGTGCCAGAGGAATTCGATGAAATCGTCCAGCAGGTTTACAATGAAAACAAGCCTTTCAGTTCCACTGAAAAAGAAATCCTGGGATTTGATCATGCCGAGGTGGGGGCCCGCCTGGTGAACAAATGGAACCTGTCTCCGGTTCTTGAAGAAACCATTTTGAACCACCACAATCCCCAGGCCATGACTGCGGACAACCCCTTGCTCCTGTATCTGGATCTGGGTAACAAGGTCTGCCATAAATTGGGAATCGGGTTCTATGACGAACCGGATCTGGACATCAACAACTGTCCGGCCAACTCCATACTGGGCCTGCCGCCCGAAACTTTTGATACGGTAGCGGTCCGACTTCAGGAAACACTCGAAACCGAGATGGAAATCTTTATCTGAGGTATTGCCATGCGTTCGATCTGTGTAGGTGAAAGAGTTATCGATCCGGGTCAGCTTCAGGAGATGCTGTCCAATTTCGAAGAACTGCCAACGATCCCCGACATCCTGTTCCAGATCCTTAAAATCCTCGACGACCCTGACAGCGGTGCTTCCGATCTGGCCGAAGTAGTGCGTTTGGACGCCCCCTTGACCGCGCGAATTCTGCGGCTGGCAAATTCCCCCTACTATTCGTCCCGAGGGGACATGGCCGACATCCACCGTTGTATCGCGGTGCTGGGCTACCGGACCATTCGACAGGTTGCCATCTGTGTTTCCGTGGCGACCAGCGTCGTTTCGGCGGCCGCGCGCGCCAAGGGCCAGTTGGATTACAAGGAACTCTGGCGTCATTCCGTGGCCACCGCTGCACTGGCCAAGCATCTGGCGGAAATGGAGGGCACCAATGATCCCGAAGAGATTTTCACCGCGGGTCTTTTGCATGACCTGGGAAAATTCATTCTGGAAATCTATTCACCCCAGTCCTATGGCCAGGTCATTCGTTCCTGCCGGGAGCGGGACCTGCCCCTGGTAGAAATGGAGCGGGAAGAATATGGATTCGATCACGCCGTCCTGGGGGAGGCCTTCGGGTTTTCCTGGCGTTTTCCGGGTCTGCTGACCCGATGCTTCGGGCATCATCACGACCAGCCCCAGGCCATGAACGAACCCGGCAGCGAAGGGCATGCGGTAGCGCTGGTGGCCCTGGCCGATTTCCTGGCCCATACCCTGTGCCCGTCTCCGGGGGACCTGGGTTTTGATCCTCGGTCGGCCAATCTGGCGGATTTATGCTCCGCGGCCGGTTTGTCTGAGGATACCGTGATCGCGGAGAATCCGGCCATGCTGGATGCGGTCCGTAAATGCACCATTTACCTGGATCTGGGTTGAACCGTCCCGGTTTCCGCCATGCCTTCTGAAAATCCAGCTGGCAATGCCACCACTATATTGTAATATGACATTATGACAGTATTGGTTTCTCCATTTCCACAGGGACGGGACTGGTTTGCGTTCAGTTGTGTTATTGAGCCGGCGGCATCGGGTCTACTCCGCAGCCGCGTCCTGGGATCTTCCCGAGATTGAACTTTTTCTCTACGATTCTCCCTCGGAGGCCCTGGCCCGCATTTCCTTGGGCAAAACGTCGCTTTTTGTTTTTGATACCCGGGATTATCCCCGTTTTAAGCATGTCGTGCGCAAATTCCTTTCCATGAAGACCGACGCCGACCTGGTGATCGTCGGACAGGACGAAATCCTGCCTGACATTGAAGCCGCCGATCTTCAACACGCGGTCAGGCCTTTACCCGCCGATGCCGACCCGGAAGAAATCCAACAGGTTGTTGAAAGATTGCTGCGTCTGCGCCGGGTCCGCGAGGGAAGCGGAATTGTCGGACGCAGCCGTGGTGTAGCCGAGATGCTGTCCCTGATTGCCCATGCCGCCCCCCTGGACGTGAATATCCTCATCCTGGGTGAGAGCGGGACCGGCAAGGAGTTGGTGGCCAGGGCCATTCACGATAATTCCCTACGCAAGGACGGGCCGTTCGTAAGCCTGAACTGCGGCGCAATGAGTGAAGGTGTCCTTGAGAGTGAACTTTTCGGCCATGCCCGGGGGGCGTTCACCGGCGCGGTGGCGGAACATGAGGGAGTTTTTAAGAGGGCCAACGGAGGCACCCTTTTTCTGGACGAGGTAGCTGAAATGCCGCTGAGTATGCAGACAAGGTTCCTGCGTGCTCTGGAGACCGGAGATTTCACGCCGGTTGGAGGCCGGAACGTGGAACATGCAGACATCAGACTGGTGGCTGCAACTCATCGGGATCTTGCCCAGGATGTGACCAAAGGCCGGTTCAGGCAGGACCTTTATTACCGGTTGAAAGTGGTTGTGATCAACGCGCCTCCCTTGCGTGATCGCAAAGACGACATCCCCATCCTGGCCGGGAAATTCCTGGACGACCAAAACGAGAAACACGGTTTACATATGCGTGGATTGACCCGCTCCGCGGAGCAGGCCTTGATCCGATATGATTGGCCGGGAAACGTGCGGGAACTGCTCAACACCATCAGTTCGGTGTCCGTGCTCAAGCAGCGTGGGATGATAGAACTGGAGGACCTGCCCCTGGAAATCCGGTTCGATGAGGGACCGAGCCAGGATTCCTACCTGCCGGTCCCTCTGGATGGACAGGTATCCGGCGGCATCGATTTCGCCGTCCTGGCCACCACCCTTTTGGAATTGCGCCATGACATCCGTGAAATCAAGACCATGCTCAAATCCGGGTCCGGTCGTTTTCAGGATCCCGGGGAATGGCCTCTGCGTTCGGACGGCCGTTTGCCCACCACCGATGGTGTCGTGGAAACTTTTTCCGGGGACACGGGTTACAGCCCCCTTCAAGGGGACAGGGCGGGGGACCTGCAGGCCGCGGAACGAACCCTGATCGAATCCGCCCTGAAACATGCGGGTGGGAACCGTCGCAAAGCCGCCGATCGGTTGGGAATCAGTGAACGAACTCTCTACCGAAAGATTAAACTTTTTGGTCTTTGACCCGAAAGGGAATAAATGGAGGTCTTTTCAGATGGATGGAAATGTCATATAATTATTTCAAATCGCTTCGAACCACCCTCCGACCTTACCCCTGGTTAGAGAGGCAAGATATGCTGTTGAAACGGGTGCGGCCTGTAATGGGTCGCCTTGTGCGTTCAGCAACTGATACAGGATTACCCAACCTGGCCCTGCTGGTTGTGGTTTTGGCCCTTGTTATCCCCGGCAGCGCCACGGCTACCAAGTACGCGGGTGCATTCATGGAAAACGGTGGCGGCGCCCGAGCCCTTGGCATGGGTGGAGCCTTCACCGCCGTTGCCGACGACCCTTCGACCACCTTCTGGAATCCCGCCGGTCTGGCCACCTTGCCCGACCGGGAACTTCTCCTGATGCATTCAGAGCGCTTCGGTGATCTGATCGACCGGGATTTCGTTTCCTACACCCAGCCGGTCAACTGGTCCCTCTTTGGCGGGGAACAGGCCGGGATCGGAATTTCCGTCATCAGGCTGGGCGTGGACGACATTCCTTTTACCGACCACCTTTGGGATCAACTGGACACCAACGGTGACGACATCGTGGACGACGAAGAACTCCGCGGCCTTCTGACCCTTCAGGATCAGATCGAATACAAGAGCGACCAGGAATTCGCCCTGATGTTTTCCTATGGGGAACAGCTTGGCAGTTGGCAGGCCGGCGCGACCCTCAAGTTCGTCAGGCAAAGCATCGGACCCTATTCCAGCCTGGGATTCGGGGCCGACATAGCCTTCCTGCGGCCGGAAATCTGGAAGCGACTCGATTTCGGAATCAAGTTCCAGGACATCACGACCACCTACCTTACCTGGAGCACTGGTCGCAACGAGCTGATTACCCCCGCGGTGGTTCCCGGTCTTGCCTGGAACCAGCCGCTGACCGACTGGAACATGAATTTTGTTCTGGCGGCATCCCTGGAAACGCGGTTCGACAATCGTCGCGACGCCGATGAATACTGGGGCGGTTCGGCGAGTGCCAATCCCCATCTCGGATTGGAAGTCGGATTTTCAAGGAAGGTTTTCCTGCGCGGCGGTTACGACAGCGGTTTCAGCGAAGGCAACCTGACCGCGGGTGTGGGATTCAGGATCAATCCCCTTACCGTTGACTACGCTTATGCTGGAGACACCCTGGACATCGACGAAGTGACCCACAGGATCAGTCTTTCGGTCCGCTTCTGATTCGACCTTGCACGGTATGAAAAGAGGCCCCTTACCGGGGCCTCTTTTTGCATCTCGTAACCCAGGTTTATTTTCCCGGGCGGTAGGCGTACAGCCTCTCCCCGGGATGAATTAGGTTGGTCTTGTACAGGTTGTTGACCCTGCGCAGATGCTTCAGGGAAACTCCGAGTTTGCGCGCGATCCCACCCATCGTATCTCCGGATTTGACCTTGTAGCTGACCCGAACGTACCCGTCGGGCGGAACATAGTGGCCCTTTTCCGAAGCCCGGCTCCGCGCTTTCCGGGCCAGTTCGGCGGGCATGGGAATCAATAACTGATCACCGGGACGAATCAGGTGGACGTCACCCAGTTTGTTGAGCTTGGCGATGTCGTGAACACTAGTGCCGTAATCGTGGGCGATGTGCCCGAGAGTTTCACCCCGATCCACCCGGTGGCGTCTCCAGGTCAACCGTTTGTCTGACGGAACCCGGCGCAGGGCCTCGCGGGCCTTGGAACCGGTGCCGGAGGGGACCCTCACTGGGTAGTCTTTCATGTCCGGAGGACTGGCCCCGCGCACAAGGGCGGGATTCAGTTTCCTGACCTCTTCGGAGGGAACACCTGCACACCGGGCGATCAGATCCAGATCGGTGGCGTCGTCCACTTTCAGGACGTCGTACTGCAGAGGGGGGATGTCCCGTTTCTGGAAACCGTACTTCTCGGGATTCTCGCCGATGCGGGCCGCCGCGATGAACTTGGGCACATAGTCAGTGGTCTGGGTCGGCAGGCGCATGTTCCAGTAATTATCGTGACCGTGCAGACGGATCTTGCGGGCGATCCTGCCACCTCCGGTGTTGTAAGCCGCCAGCACGAGAGCCCAGTCCCCGAACTTGCCATGGAGATACTTGATATACTTGGCTGCGGCGCGGGTAGACATTTCCATGTCCCGTCGCTCGTCGATCCACCAGTTCATCCTCAGATCATGATCCTTGGCCGTACCGGCCATGAACTGCCAGGGGCCGACCGCACTAACGCTGGAAACGGCGCGCGTGCTCATGCCGCTTTCGATCATGGCCAGGTAGATCAATTCCCGGGGCAGATCGTTTTCTTCCAAGATGGCGGTGACCAATGGTTCGGCCGCGGTTTTGCGGTCCAGCCAGAACTGGAAATTGCGCCGCCCCCTGCCGGTAAAATAATTTTCCCATTTCCTCACACCCTGGTTTTCCACCTTCATCAGATCGGCTGTGATGCCGTCCAACCGGACTCCGGTGGCCGGTACCAGGGAATCAGGAAAATCGGACATGGCCAAACGACCGTAGTTGGCCGTCAGCAGGGAATCGGTGGTGGCGGGACTCCCGGCGAATGCATCCTGTTCCGCTAATATTCCGCTCAGGAGCCATGCCCGGCGATCCAGGCTGCGCAGATGCGACGCGTAAAGGGAATCCACATCCGTGGGCAAGGGCAAGTGGACTTGTTCCTGAAGGGTAAAGAGGTGATCCTGGGCGAGATCGAGGTCTCCCTGCCCAGCCAGACCCAAAGCGGTTTCGCACAAGGATTCAAGATCTTCCAGGCTTGCGCGCCCTTCCGGTCCCACCGGAAGTTGGACAATGGGCTCATCAGACAAGACAACCGGCTGAATGGTATCCAGGGGTGCCTCCCCAATGGTCACTCCGCCATGCGGCAGCCAGGCCCCCGTAAGAGAATCCTGATTGGCCGCTCCGGTATACCCTGAGGAGTTTGCCCCCTTGGTGGATTTACCTGCGCACGCATTCAGGAAAATCGCGACAGGGACAAACATAAGCAACAACAAACAAAGGCGATACGCCCATGGTTTCCTGTCCCTGATGCCCATGTATTTCCGCATTGTGAGAGGGGTCATTCGGGTCCATTCCTTAAAATAAGCCAAAGGTTTCGGCCGCTGCGCAATCCATTGTCAGGGCCGAATCCTTAACAATCGTGATCCTCAACAATTTTGTTTCCAAAAAATAGCAAAATTCAGGCCCTTAAGCCAATGTTGGGTGTTGATAAAATTCTTATGATATGTCATAATTAAGTATCAAGCCTTACAGCCAAGGACAGGCAGACGTACACCAGGACATGGCAACAGCAGAAATTACACTGAAACGAATGCTATCGGGCGAGCTGCCTTTGGACCAGGTGGGTCCCCATCTGCGTCATGCCTGCCGTCGAGCACTCCGCTCCGGCGATTTTGAGCGTATGCGCCTGGCCGCCAAGGTGGTCATCACCGAACTCGCCAGAAGGGGAGAGTTGGTGGGGATTTCCCTCGATACAGGGTATGACGACACCGCCGGAAAGGGCCCCTTCTGTATGGCCAAGGAAAGCAGGCGTGTTTTCGATCTTTCTTTTCTCGGTGAAGATTCGGTAATTTTCCCTCAACACGGATCCGTTCCCGAATCCGCTCCGCCCATCGCCCCGGCCGTTTTGGTTCCACCCTCCCCGCAATTGAACCTGGATATTTTTACCGGTATTCTCGGCGCGATGGAGCAGGCCCAGGATCTTGAAATAAGCGACATCAGCTCTGGAGAAAAATCCACCATCCTGGTTGGCATCCTGAAATTGCTGAACCGTTTCATGCCCCAGTTTCCCATGTTCGTCATGTTGACGGGGAACCAACCGCTTCCGGAAAACCAGAATCAACTTTTCAACATCAGCTCTGATGAATCCGAAACGGGTTGGCTGTCCCTGCGCACACCCGGCCATTCGGTCTGGATACCCGATCCCGCGGAACTTCCCGCGCACATCAGAAAACTGGATGGCAGTAACGAAAATTCCACAGAGGGGACCTTGAGCAACTCATTCATCCGGGCGGTGGCGGTACCCCTGTGGGAACCCCAACGAACAGACCGTGGGCCTTCTTCGCCTCAGGAATCCGGCCTGCTGTTCATGGTTGCCCACGAAGACATTTCCCGTGATCTGTTGCTTGGGCTCGGCGAAAGGCTTTCGCGTTTCGTCACCCGGCGTTGGCAACACCAACAGGAAGTCAACCAGCGGATCCACGTGGACAGTCTGACCGGGGCCTACAACCGGGCTTTTTTCGACGCCCAGTTTCCCCTCGAACTCGAAAGGGCGCGTCGCTCCGAAGTGCCCTTGACGCTGGTTATCGCTGACCTGGACAAGTTCAAGAGAATCAATGACACCTACGGTCACCAGGCGGGGGATGAAATATTGCGGATGGTGGCACGCCGCCTGCACGAGGAATTGCGCCGAATCGATTTGATTTGCAGGATCGGGGGAGAAGAGTTCGCCCTCATTCTTCCCGATACGTCGCAGGATGCCGCCCAGGATGTAATGGGCCGGCTGCTGGATTCCATGTTCAGCACCACGGTGACCATCGAAGGTGAAACCATCGATATCTCGGCGACATTTTCCTATGGGGCCGTCACCTTCCCGGCCGCCGGCGCGGACCCCCTCGAACTGTATCGCAAGGCCGATGCCCTGCTTTTCATTTCCAAGGATCTGGGCCGCAACCGATGCCACTTCTGGAACAGCGACGGAGACCATTTGCAGATTCTTCCGTCCGACCCGGAAGACTGACTTCCGCGGTTGCACCTTCCCTGATATCAACTGTCCGGAACTGGCCGCTCTGTTGGGCCCTCGTCTACCTGGCGGGATTCGGTCTGGGCGGAAGGCTGCCGCTTTCGCCGACCATCCAGGACCTTGATCCCGATCTGATTCCCCTGGCGGCCCGGGGGGCGGCCATTTTACCCCTGGGTTTGGCTGTGGTATCCGGTTGGGGGATCGTTCCTGTGTGGGTGGGTGTGATGACCGGTGGTTACATTACCGGTTCCCTGGAAGCGACCCGGCGTCAGTCCCGTCTTTCCGCCGTGGCCGAACATCCATATTCCGTTGCCCGCGCCCTGACATGGACGGGTCCTGCCATACTTCGGGTTACGGGATGGCCTTCCCCTGCTTCCAATGAAAGGTGGCGTGCCCCGGCTCGTATTCTCCATGTGGGGAATCCGGTCAAAGGCCTGGGGGAACTTGCCCCCCGTGCGGGCCAGGGAATAATGCTGTCCGGGAAGGGAACACCTCCAAGCCCTGGATCCCGCCTGACCGGGCCCCTTGAAATATATGTTCCTGCCAGGGCGTCACTCCCGGGAGCCTTTGATTACCGCCTTTTCCTGGCCGGCAGGGGATTGAACTGGCAGGGCCGGTTGACCGATTGGCGGCATCTTCCGGAACCCGATCCGGTAACGCGGCTGGGGGGACGATTCCTCGGACCGTTGCGCCAGGGGATTGTCAACAGGATCAATGGCTTGCTTCCCCAGCGGGAGGCGAAAATGGCAGGCGCTGTATTGCTGGGAATCCGGGACTCCGACAGCCGTCGCGCCAGCCGCCCATTTTCGGAACTGGGCCTGGCCCACCTTTTTGCGGTCAGTGGACTGCACGTGGGTATCCTGCTGGGCATTATTGTCCTGCCTGGCCAGTGGGCAGGGCTTTCTCCAGGCCAACGTCTGGTTCCCATCGTTATTTTCCTGCCCGTCTACGTCCTGCTGACGGGCATGCCTGGGTCCGTGGTCAGGGCGGCTTCTCTCGGTTTTCTGGCGCTATTGGCGGCCGGCCTGGGAAAACCCGCTCAGGCATTGCGCCTGCTGGGACTTCTGTTCTGGGCCGGCACCGTCTGGGATCCTCTCCAGAATCTGGATACGGGGCTCAAACTTTCCTATCTGGCTGCCGGAGGAATTCTGGCGGTCAGTTCCCTGTCCAACGGTTTGCGGTTTTCATCCCACAGGATCCTGGGACCACTTGCCACGGGAATCGCCGTCAGCACCGCAGCCCAATGGTTCACCCTGCCCTTGGTGGCAGGTTCCTTCGGCCGGATCAGCTCTTTGTCTTTGGTGGCCAACCTGGTGGCGGTACCCGTGTTCGGGCTGGCCGTCTGGTGTGTCGTGCTGGCTTTGTTGACGGCCTCAGTCTGGTCCGGCGGCGGACTTGCCCTGGGGTCCCTGGGTTGGCTCCTTTTCAGACTGTTGGCGGGAATGGCGGGTTACATCTCCAAAGGAACCTCCGGGTTTCCCATCGGGTTGCCCCCTCCCGATGTCGGTCGCATGTTTCTTTGGATCATATTTTCGGGGTTTGGACTTTTCTCACTGAAACTCCACCTGAAGGATAAATTGCCGGGGTTTGCCGCCCTGGGGATATCGGTGGTTCTTGTGTCCGGGGGACTTCTCACTTTTGGTCCTTTGTCCTGGAATCTGGGATCAGCTGATAAAATGACGGCCTGGCAGTTCGATGTGGGGCAGGGCGATTGCGCCCTGCTTGTTTTTCCCGACCAGTGGTCACTTTTGATCGACACCGCCGGGTTGTTCGGGTTCGGCGGTTCCGGGTCAGATGGCCCTGTTCCCCGAACCGTTCTGCCGTTTTTGCAGCGGAACGGCATCAACCATATCGACGGGATTGTCCTGACCCATGGTCACCTCGATCACACCGGTGGCGCCCGCGCTCTGGATGAGGCGTTGGAGGTGGGTGCCTGGTACGTTTCGGGAAAGGCCGGTCGCTCACTTTCAGGGTATGCGGATTCCACCCGGATCCAATTCCCGAAAGCGGGCCAGGTTCTTCATCGGTGGGGTGATTGGGAGGTGAGGGTGGCCTACCCGCTGGGGCCACTGCCCAATGAAACCGACGAAAACGATCACTCCCTGGTGGTTGTACTTGGCCGGGCAGGCAAAGACCTGGCTGTTTGGAGCGGTGATCTGGAACTGGAGGGGGAGCATCATATGATAACAGGCGGGAAGACTCCCGTGGATGTCCAGGTATGGAAGGCCGGCCACCATGGCAGCAATACATCGGGGTCACGGGAATTGTTGGATTTGCTTGACCCTGAGCTCATTCTGATCAGTTGCGGGGTAGGAAACGGCTACAAACATCCCAGCCACGGTCCCTATGTGGTAAGAGGTGACACCTTGACGATCGCGCGGACTGACCTCCAGGGGACCATCAGTCTGGAATGGGACCTGGGAGGGAGTTTAACCTGGTGGGCCATGGGCGAGGATCCCCAAATAATCGGCCTTCCTTGACACTGACCCGGCCCCTGCCTACAATGCCGCCTGCGTCCCCCAATTTTCATTTCAAGGGCCCGTTTTATTTCTTTTCCGGGCCCTGTCCAACCCTGGAGGAATCCCCCGTGGCAGCCTTGCGCAGTACCAGGGACCTCGGTCTTGAACCCACATACGAGGGGAAGGTCCGGGACATGTTTGATCTAGGTGACCGCTACCTCATCGTGACCACCGACCGTATCTCCGCTTTCGACGTGATCATGAACGACGTGGTCCCCGGCCGGGGTGTTGTTCTGAACGTCATGAGCCTGGCCTGGTTCAAGCATTTTGCCGATGTTGTGCCCAACCACCTGATCACCGCCGATCCAGCCGAATTCCCCGCTCCCTTCAATTCCCATGTCGAGGCGTTGGCTGGACGCTCGGTCCTGGTGCACAAGGCCGATCGTTTTCCCGTGGAATGTGTGGTTCGTGGATATATCGCGGGTTCGGGGTGGAAATCCTACGGGCAGGACGGAACCGTTTGCGGACACCGGCTGCCCGACGGTCTTCAGTTGGCCGCCAGGCTGCCCCAAGCTCTTTTCACACCTTCGACCAAGGAAGACGAAGGGCATGACGAAAATATTCCCTTTGAAACCGTTGTCGAAATGATCGGCGAAGCCAATGCCGTCCTGCTGCGGGACATTTCCCTGAAGCTCTACACCGAAGGCGCCGCCTTCGCTCTGCCCCGGGGGGTCATTCTGGCGGACACCAAATTCGAATTCGGTATGGTCGGGGGTAAACTGACCCTGATCGACGAGGTCCTGACCCCCGACTCCAGCCGGTTCTGGCCGGCGTCCGCGCACCAGCCGGGACAGGAGCCCCCGAGTTGGGACAAACAAATCCTGCGCAACCACCTCGAAACCCTCGACTGGGATCACAGCCCGCCGCCGCCCGCGTTACCCTCCGAGATCCTGGAAAAGACTTCCAGGCGTTACCACGAAGTCCTTGAAATCCTGTTCCCCGCGGAGGCCGCCCAATGGCAACAGTACCTGTAGGGAGTCGGAAACGGGCCCTGTTGAGCGTGACCGACAAATCCCGTCTGGCCGAAATCGGTCAAGTTTTGCACTCGCACGATTATGAACTGATCGCTTCGGGGGGAACGGCGGGTCATTTGCGTGAAAATGATGTGCCGGTGATCGAAGTCAGTGAACTGACCGGTTACCCGGAAATTTTCGGCGGCCGCGTCAAGACCCTGCATCCGATCATTCACGGCGGAATCCTGGGTCCGACTGAAGCCAGTTTTGCCGAAACGGCGGATCTGGGGATTGGTCCCATCGATATGGTAGTGGTGAATCTGTACAAGTTTCAGGAAGCGGTGGCCGCTGGGGCAGGGGAAGCGGAAACAGTTGAGAAAATCGATATCGGCGGGCCGACCCTGCTGCGCTCCGCGGCCAAGAATTTTGGGCGCGTGACCGTGATCAGCGATCCCGGGTTCTACGACGAACTCATCGCCGAACTGGATCGCGGAAAAGGTACGACCAGTCTGGAATTCCGGCGTCGCATGGCGGGTGACACCTTCCGCCTCGCGGCCGATTACAATGACGCGATCGCTTCATGGTTCGCCGGTGGTGACGACATCCCTCTGAGGTATGGAGAAAACCCGCACCAGAGAGCCACTCTCAGGATTCCGGCTCCGTCCGATGGCGAGGCGGCTCTCGCGGGGATAGGCCTTACCCAGCACGGGGGCAAAGAACTTTCCTACAACAATATCGTGGACCTGGTCGCGGCGGTTAAACTGGTCGGTGATTTCGACCAGCCCTGTTGTGGAATTCTGAAGCATACCAATCCCTGCGGATTCGGGCTGGGGGAGGGACTCATCGGTCTGGAACGGGCGCTCAAGTGCGACCCCGTTTCCGCCTTCGGCGGGGTGTTTGCTTTTAATGGGCGCGTGGACGAAGAGACCGCGGGGATTCTGGCCAAACGTTTCCTCGAAATCATCGTGGCTCCCGATTTTACTCCCGAGGCCCTTGCCCGACTGAGCAAAAAGAAGAATGTCCGCGTGTTGACGGTGGACATGGAACGTTTTCTGTCCGGCACCCGCAACCGGAGCCGCGCCTGGGGTGACTTGGTTCTCACGCAGGTGGAGGACGAAGGATTCCCCGAACTGGAAGAATGGAACGTGGTTGCCGGAGACGATCCCGACACCGCCACCCGCACCGCTCTGGAAATGGTCTGGAAGGTTTGCAAGCACGGCAAAAGCAATGCCATCGTGCTGGGCGACATGACCTCCACCCTGGGAATGGGGTTCGGCCAGATGAGCCGGGTGGACTCCACGGAACTTGCGGTCATGAAAGCGGGCAACCAGGACCTTGACCTGAAGGATTGCGTGGTCGCCTCGGACGGATTCTTTCCCTTCGCGGACGGAATCGAAAAGCTGGCCGCCGCCGGCGCGCGCGCGGTAATCGCTCCCGGTGGCTCAATCCGCGACGACGAAGTGGCCGAAGCTGCTCGCAAGCTCGGGCTCACTTTGATCCTGACCAACCGGCGGCATTTCAATCATTGAGGGAATTCCTTATATTCCCATGACTGGTCCGGCCGGGAACTCCTCCCGGCCGGGCTGGTTATCAAAGCCCATGCCAAAGACCTCATTAAATTTCCCGGTCACGTTTTCGGCGAGGATCATCCTTTGCCTGGCCGTCCTGTATTCATTCAACGTTCCGGTGGTCCGGGCAGCGGATGAAGACACTCTGCGGGAAATGCGCGCCCGCAAACGGACGGCCATGAAGGCGATCAACACTTCAAGTGACAAGACCGAACAGCCCGCGCTTTTTGGTTTGTTGGTCATACCGGTCGATTTCGCCGATGCCCGCCTGCCTTCCGGTTGGGACCGGGCCTCCCTGAACAAACGTTTGACGGACACCGGCGGAGAATCCCTCACCCAATATTTTTCCATGGCCTCGCGTGGCCGTCTGGATCTGCGCATCACCCAGGCCCCGCTGGTTCATCTGCCCGGAACCAGACGCGACTATTCCGATGTGGGTTTCAACGGTTTTACCCGGACCCGCGCCCTGGCCAGTGAATCCCTGCAGGCGGTCAAGGATCTGGGATTCGAATTCCGGCGCCTGGACATGGATGGACCTGACCGCACTCCCGGCACCGACGACGACGACGGCGATGTGGATGGAGTCCTTATTCTGCATGCCGGGATCGGACAGGAAAACGATCCCTCCGCTGGGCTGGTGCAGGCGCTCCAGTTCTTCCTGGAAGAACCGATCGTCTCCCAGGGTATCAGTGCCACCTTTTACGCCGTGGCCAGTATTCGAAGCGGTCCTGGAATCTGGGCTCATGAAACCGCCCACCTGCTGGGTTTGGAGGACCGTTACGACCCGGGGCTGCGCCCGACCGGAGGCAGCGAGGTCCATTCCCTCGGCGGTCTGGGGAGATTCAGTCTGATGGGATCCGGCGCCTGGGGAACGGGTGATGGTTATGGCGCCGCCCTCCCGGATGCCTATTCCTCTCTTCAGATGGGCTGGTACCAATCCCGCAACATTTCAAACAGCACCGCTGGGCCCGACACCTTGTTGCCCGGGCTGCTTTCCGGAATGATCGACAGGGTGTGGACCCGAAGCGAAGAAGGACCAGAGTTTTTCCTTCTGGAAACCCGGGATCCCGCCGCGGCCTATCCCTTTGATGCCGACATCCCGAGTAACCAACTGCTCATCTACCATGTCGACGAAACTCTTCCGGAAGGAAGACATTCCATTGACGGCGTGGATCAATGGCATTTGAGAGTTTCCCTGGTGGAGGCCGATAATGATTTCAAACTCCGGCGGGGAGACGATCCTGGCCGTGAGCATGACCTCTTCCCTGGGCCGCTGGGGAAAACCGAATTCGATCCGGCCTCGGTGCCGGCCAGCGATGGATATCAGGGTGTATCCCAGGTCAGTCTGGCAGACATCACTTCGATACCCGGGGGCGTGACCTACGAGGCAACGGTGTGGCCCTTGCCCTTTCTCGATTTTTCCGTTGGTTTCCACGGTGACACGGACCTCACCATGGATCTGGTGGCCAGGTCGACCGGCACTCCTTTCAGCAGTCTGCACGGTGTCGTGTCGGTCGTTTCGCAGCCCGCCCGGGGTGCCTTTGAAGACGGACAGTTAACCGTGTCGTTCGACCTGATGGAAGACGGACAGGGAAATTGGCGCCCTGCCCCGCCGGTGATCTGGGTTCCCGCTGCATCGGTTCCGAGCGACGGCCAAACCGAATTCAGGTACGAATTTGAAGCCGGCAACGGTATGTACGTTGAAAACCGGACCTGGTACTGGAAGGACAATGCAGGCGTCCTGGATTTCGAATTCGCCTGGCCCGGCGCTTGGACCATCGCCACTCCGGGGGACAACTCCGACACCATCTGGCATCGCTGGGGCAGTGGACCTCCCTGGTTGACGGCCGACCGGACCCCGGTTCTGGCCTGTACGGGAGCGGAATTTTCCGATTCTTCGGCCTGGCCCGCGGTGAACTACCAGAATTCCGGCTATACCGTCCTCACTTCCGGGGAATTGGGACCTGATGTTGTGGCCGTCAGGCTCATCCATGCCATGGAAGTGGAACACCTCACCGCCGATATGGCCATGGACGGCGGAATCGTCACCTGGGTGGATTCCCGGGACAGGGAATTCCCCGCCGAGCCCCTGGAGGGATGGCGCGGACGGATTTCAGAAAAATCCCTCAATCCGCTGCACGGACAAGGGGCCATGGTTCAGAAAACCCTTGAGCTTGATGGAGCTATCCCTTTGTGGAACACCGACATCATACCAGTCCCAGATGGTGTTCCCGGGCCCTGGCGTCTCCGTCTTTCCTTCGGCAGCAACTCTCTTTGGCGCCACAAGGGCTGGTTTGTGGCAAAAGCGGAAGCGGTTGCCGCGGATCCGACGAAAGCAGCTTTCACCGGTCGGTGGATTTCAGGCTCTGGCGGTGGTTTGAGTTGGAACTGGCCCTGGGGCACGGGGACTTCCCAACGTTTTATCGTGGAACACCGGACAGGTGAGGATGATCTTTGGCGGATGGTTGCCGATGTCATGCTTCCCGCACCGGCGGGGGATGACCCTTATTTCATGGCTTCCGGAGAATTTGCCGGAGCATTTAGTGGATCCGCGCGCGAACGTCATCAATTGCGTGTCCTGGGTTTCATCGACCAGGGCATGGTTGCCACCAGGGACATTGTTGTGTTTCCTGACGGGGGTGACGGAAAACATGTTACCCTGAGTTTGCCCTGGCCCAATCCGGCTCATGACACGGTGAGATTTCTGGTGGAAATTCCTGCGGGTTACCGTGGAGCGCTGGGCATCTTCGATCTGCTGGGCCGACGACTGCTGGAACAGGACCTGGGCGCGGGCAGTCATCTGCTCGCTTGGGACGGTACGGATTCCCGGGGCAGGCAAGCTGCTTCGGGGACATATATAATCCGCCTGGAAGGATCCGGAGCGGCTGTGATGCGCAAGGTGGTGCTTCTCCATTGAATCGAAAATTCCTGATCTGCCTGGCTACCCTGGGTTTTTTGGCCGGGGATGTTTTGGCCGGACCTCTTTACGACCCCTTTCTTGAACGTTTCCAGGTGGGAACCTACAACGATCCCGAGGCCATCGTCCTGAAGGCCGGTTTTCCTGCTGATCTTCTCGAACCAGCGGAAATCGACCCCATCTGGATGGCGGCCGCGCACCGGGTCCTGGATGCCGGGGCCGCCGGGGTGGATTCCTTCCTGACACACCGCATCTTGAGTCAGTATGAGACTCCGTCCGGTGAAACCGGCTGGCTCACCCGAATGGCAGGCGTGCTCGGCCAACTTGAATCCGGTACCCGCAACGGCTTTCTGGATCAGGACATCGATCCGCTCTTGGCTGAACGTGCTTCCCGGGACGTCTTTCATCATCTCCAATCGGGACGCATCATGCAGGCGGCCGCCGGGGCCATCCAACTGCGGGACAGCGGCAGGAAATTAGGGCTTTCCGACCGCGAAATATTCGTCTGGGACCTGCGGGCCAAGATGCTGTTCGGACTGGCGGGCAACAAGCAGACCGGGAGCAACGAATCATGGCCGTCCATGTTGGCCCTGGGACCTTTTGATTCGCGGAATGCCTGGACCCTGTGGGCTGCCCACTGCCGCGCTACCGACCATCCCCTTCTGCCGGTCCCCATGGGTGTGGAAAAATGGGGGCGGCATCTGGCCCGCCTTTCCAAAACCTGGATAACACCTGAGGAACTGTATGCGTCCGGTTTGCCTGGGGAATTCAAGGCTGGTCTCGGCGCCGTCATGTTCAAGGGCGCTTCCCGGGATGCCCATTTTCTGAAGTTTCCGGATCCTCCCGCCGACAACTCCCTGCAGGGATTGTGGGTCCGGGGTAAAAGGCTTCAATCCGGAGGCGACCCCGCAACCTATGAAAAGCTGGCTTTGCGCCAGGACCTCCGTCCCGGCTGGCGGATGGACATCTGGCGTCGTGCTTCGGAACTCCGGCTTTTGAAAGGGCAATGGGACGAGGGGTTGGAGGACATGAAGCAGGCACTCCAACTCGCCAGTGACGG
>Ga0164313_10000718_pt1 | contig 27624 bp, 28 predicted proteins | sample GuaBasSedimGuay4_FD_113735 | JGI IMG/M metagenome (GOLD analysis project Ga0164313, IMG submission 113735) | Subseafloor sediment microbial communities from Guaymas Basin, Gulf of California, Mexico - Guay4, Core 4569-4, 0-3 cm | ecosystem: Environmental > Aquatic > Marine > Hydrothermal vents... | reverse complement strand
GTGGCGGAGCGGCACGGACGCAGGGCGGCCGGGGCAATAACGGCTGTCGCGTAGGCGAGTCGATTTTGGTGACAGGGATGTCCCAAAATCTTTCACGAGGTAGCGACACTCCTTATGTTGAGTTTTATGATGGTGACCCAGCTGTGCCTTTTGCGTTTGAGGAAGCCCGTTTTATTGCCGCACGCGCGAACTCTATGCAGCTTTAAGCTCACGTTTGCTACTCATTTGAGCGGTCTAAAAAACCCTTGACTGATCTCGAATCCAAAGTACAGCGGCTGCTCGATATTGAAGAAGTTAAAACCCTGATTGCAACCTACGCCCGCAGTGCTGACCAGCGCAACGACCCAGTGATAATTGGGCCGTTTTTCAGTGAAGATGCGGTGTGGGAATGTGATAGTTTTGGGCGGTATGAGGGGCGGGATGTAATCGCCAACAGTCCTGGCGAAATCGGTCAGAAAGATATCACCTGGACTCTGCATTACATGATCTCGCCAATCGGATAGATCAACGATGATGGCACCACCGGCATCGCTCACTATTGCCTCTGGGAGTTAGCGAACATGCGTGGTGCCAGCGGCAACATTAAGGCCTGCTGGGCTGGGGGCACCTACGGCGCTGAACTGGTCAAGTGTGATGGTCGCTGGTTTTTTCACCGTATGCGGTTGAATCTACAGCTGACCGTCCCCTATGACAGGGGTTGGAGGGACGGGCCGGTGCAGGGGTTTTAGCCCGTCGCCAATAACGCAAAATCTGGTACGCCATTACTTCTGCTTAAAGCCCTCTCACTTGGGCCTTATCCGGTAGACCAAGCGAACAGTAGACAAAGAGAATCGATTGTCGTTTAGGGGATCGCTATCACTTCTCACCTGGTGAGAACCAGCGACCATTTTTTCTCGACGCAGGTTTTTTTACTCAGCAGGATTAACCGGCTTAACCTGATCATTCCTGCAGGCTGAAGTGTTCGCTCACCAGCTGTGCCAGTCCCAGTTTTTCCAGAATCGGCATGGGGCAGAGAAAAGTAACTTTTATTACGCCCGGCAGACGACCTATTTCGATAGAGCCCGTGATGGTGGCGCGATTCTGGATTTCGGGCAGTGATAGCCCGGTCAGCGCTGCGGCGCGCTCAAGACCATTTTGAGTCGCCTGGTTGAGATCATCTCCAGAGCCGATAACGGTCAAAGGAGCGGCCAGCTCGAGCTCAACTTGCATATTATGACTATCGGCAAGCGCCTGGGCTTTTTCGCGCAGGGGTGGGCGAATCGGCCGAGCTAGTACCGGCAGGTCTTCTTCTAGTGGCAACAGCAACGGGCCGTCAATATTGAGCCCCTTGATTACTTCGACCTGTATTTCCACGTCAGCGGTCACATCGGTAGCATGTCCGGCGACCTCGCCGTTGCCCTGCATAGCGTGCATATCACCCAGATAGACCCCGGCGCCCGCGACCTTGACCGGGCAGATTAGCACCGCTCCTTCACGCACCTGGGCACAATCCATATGACCGTCGGTTTTGTGCTGGTAGAGCGCCTCGCGGTCCAAACCATAGTCATGGGGGGCGTCAATCAAAAAAGCCCCGAAATCGCCGGCATTGTGAGAGTCCGGCATATCGATCGAAGGGGTGGTGCCGATATTGCCCAGAAACGGCAGTACCCGGGTAACCACGCCGGGCATGCTGCCGGCCCCCATGGCCAATATTGAATGGGCCTCGGTATTTTTCGGGCTAGCGTGTAGTGTTTGGGCCTGCTCAGCGACCCGAGCGGCCACCTCGGGCGGCACCGTAACCGCCACCCCTTTGGCGCTGTCAAGCACGCAGGTATAGCCCTGCTTGAACTGAAAAGTGCTGGCTTCGGCACCGCACTCCTTGCAGCGCACCACGTCGGCACCAATGCCTTCTATAAAACTATCCGGGCTTTCAGCCCCACACTCACCGCAACGTTTGGCTACAAAGGGATCACCGTTGTATCGGCCATCGATGGTGGTGGAAACGCCTGAGGAGGAAGCGGCTGACAGAGCGCGTACTCGCAACAGCCGAATAACCACCGCATCGCCCACTTCGGCGCCTTCAATAGCCACCGGTCGACTTACCTCGTGGCCACCGTGAAAACTGGGGGTAATCATCGGTGACCAGCAGCCCGGCGGAGTAGAGGTAATTATCCTGCCGCCATCTTTTATCGGTCCCAACATTCCTAAAGATGGACCCACCAGACCGTGAGTGAATTCGGTAACCTGCACGGTATTTTGTGGGGTTTTAGTACCTGGGTTCGGGGATGCGGTTTTATCATTTACCATCTGTTGTCCTCTAAAAATTTTCCGGAGAGCGCCGTTGGTTGAACAGTCTGATTCGCGTCGATTTTGAGTCAGATGCCATCGGATTAGGATCCATTTTTTTTATTTTATTAGGATTTAATGAGTTAAAAAATTAACGATGATCGGAGGTTGCTCCGCGCAGCTATCATTCCTTAATAGCCGCCAAGAGTCCATCAAGTGCTTCCGGATTAGCCATGGCGTCTCGGCTAAGCGCCTGACTCTGCGCAACACCGGCAAGTAGACGGCGTACCGGCACCTCCATTTTTTTTCCGGTGAGGGTATATGGAATAGCAAGCACGGCATAAATTTCGTCTGGAACATGGCGTGGTGATAGGCTCTGACGTAGGTGTTCACTAAGCAGAGTTCGCAGCTGGTCATCCAGACTGACCCCATCTCCCAGCACGATAAATAACACCATAAGGCTCTGCCCGTCCCCACCAGAGCGCTCTGTCACCATGCTGTCCTGCAATTGGGGCAGTGTTTCCAGGGAGTTGTAAATTTCTGCGGTGCCGATACGCACTCCCTTGCGATTGAGGGTGGAGTCGGAGCGGCCGTAAATAATGCAGCTGCCGCGGGCGGTGAATTTAATGAAATCCCCGTGCCGCCAGACTCCAGGCCACATGTCAAAATAGCTTTCCTGGTAACGTTTTCCATCGGTGTCGTTCCAGAAAAACGGCGGCATGGATGGCATGGGTCTGGTTAACACCAGTTCCCCGACTTCATCGATTACTGCCTCGCCAGCGTCATTAAAGGCATAAACGGCGGCCCCCAGGCTGGCACCCTGAATCTCGCCGCTGTAAACCGCGTGGCCGGGTACGCCGCCTACAAAAGCTGAGCAGACATCGGTGCCGCCGCTAGCAGAAGTTAGCCACAGATCCTGCTTTACCGCTGAGTAGATCCACTCAAATCCCTGTGGGCTGAGCGGTGATCCGGTGGATATCAGGGTTTCAAGTGATTTCAGGTCGTGTGCCTGGCCTGGTTTGAGACCGGCTTTTTCGCACCCCTGAAAAAACGCCGCACTGGCGCCCAAGCAGGTGGCCTCGGTCTCTTCGGTAATACGCCAGAGGGTGTCCAGGGTTGGGAAAGCGGGATTGCCGTCGTAGATGACGACCGGAGCTTTCAATAGCAATGCGCTTGCGGCGAGATTCCAGACCATCCATCCGGCGGTGGTAAACCAGAAAAATGGTTTGGCACGGGTGACCCCCTGGTGCAAAGCCAGCACCTTGATGTGCTCAATCACGTTGCCACCGTGGCTATGGGCAATGGCCTTAGGAATGCCGGTGGTACCAGATGAGTAGAGAATCCACAGGGGGTGATCAAAGGGTACCCGTTCAAAGGTAAGTTCGGGTACCGGTAGTGATGGCCCACAGATATCACCCCACAGCCTGGTCTGGCTCAATTCTGAGCCAGTGTTGCCGGCTTCTCCGGGCAGCAACAAGGTTGCTTCAAGCGTTGGCAAGCCCGACTGAATTGCCTGCAGCGCGCCACTGCGGTCGTGGTACTTGCCGTTAAACCGGTACCCATTCACCGCGAAAAGCACTTTGGGTTCTATTTGCTGGAAGCGATCAACCACACTGGCGACCCCAAATTCCGCCGCGCAGCTGGACCAGATCGCCCCCAGGCTGGCTGCGGCGAGCATGGCAACCAGGGCTTCTGGCGTGTTGGTTACGTAACCCACCACGCGATCACCGGCAGTTACCCCCAGCTCACGCAATGCGCCAGCCACCTGGGCGACCTGATCAGCAAGTTCGCCGCGATTTATTGATTGCATGGCCAGGCCCGGGGCTGCGCTGCTTTCCGAATAAGCCAGCAGGGCTGGCAAGCTCCTGTCGCCAGGTTGGGGCGGCCCCACACCGACTAGCGCCTGCTCAGCGTAATTGAGCTTTACGTTGGGAAACCAGCTTGCGCCGGGCATTTGCTCCGCCGCGAGCGCCGGTCGGGGATTGCCATCGGCGTGAATACCAAAATAATCCCAAATGCTCGACCAGAAACCATCAAGGTCATTTACCGACCAGCTCCATAACTCGGCGTAGTCAACAAAACTCAGGTCACGGGTCTGGGTTAGCCAACGCTGATAGGCACTGAGGGGCGTTTTGGTTATCCACTGCTCATCGGGCTGCCAAAGTGGTGTGGGCGTATTAGTGTTGGTCACAAAATTATTTCCCTTTTATTATCAATTTTGTTTATTGTAGATTTCCAATGGCTATTTTTGTTAAATTCTTGCCGGTTTTTCTAAATATCAGATTTTACTAATACCTGGCTTTACTAATACCTGTCGATTACATGGTGATTTTTGGCGGCTTTGGCCCCCGGCGTATATTCCCGTTGCATATTTATGGATAAGCAATGACTTTAAACCCAAATTCAGCATCACATGCTGCCCCTGAGCCTGGCCAGAACGCTGCGCTGGAAGAGGCAGGGTTACCTGGCAGGGAGTGGCAGTTGGCATCCGTAGTGGCAGACCACCGCCTGCGGCGTAATGCCGGGGAGATGGTGACACCCTATCGCAAAAGCTTTGTAACCATGGTGGGTATGTTGTTGCAGGAGTTGCCAACCTATCCGGTACTGGAGGTGTTTTACGCCATTGGCCACCAGGCGGGGGAGGGCGTGGTCCAGGCGCTTTCTGATTACGATGCTAAAAATGAGCTGGAAAACGCGTTTCAGCAATGTCTGGGTTTTTCTGATGCCAGTGGTTTTACTCAGTTTACGCAACCGGCGCTGGACATTAATTTAGATGAAAACCGCTTTGACGCCCGGGTTGGCATGTTGAGTTCGATAGAAAGCGATGCTTACCTGGCCATTCCCCACCCGCAGAAGTTACGGGTCTGCACCATGGAGAGCGGTTATTTAAGTGGTGTTGCTACCGCGCTGGCGGGCCAGGCGGTGGAGTTTACCGAGACCCGATGCCGGGGCGAGGGCGCCGAACAGTGCGAGTTTGTTGGCAAGCTGGTTAGGGATGGCCACCATGCGGATGAGAAGGAGACAGCAAACGGTGCGCCCCGGGTGCCGACACCATTAATGCCGCTAGTGGGTAAAAGCAGTGTGATGCAGACCTTGCGTAGTCGTATTAGCGTGGTTGCTGGCACCGCCGCGCCGGTGGTGATTCAGGGCGAAACCGGCACCGGAAAAGAGCTGATTGCCCGCAGCCTGCACATGATGAGTAATCGTGACAAGCAGCCACTAATTACCATGAACTGTGCAGCAATGCCGGAAAACCTGGTGGACGCTGAACTATTTGGGGTGCAAAAAGGCGCTTATACCGGTGCTGACCGTACCCGCATGGGCAAGTTTCAGCTGGCTCATGAGGCGACCCTGTTCCTGGACGAGGTGGCGTTGCTATCGCTTGAAACCCAGGGCAAGTTATTAAGGGTGCTGGAGGATGGCTGCTTTGACATGGTTGGTGGCCGCACTCAGCAGGTTGATGTGCGCCTGATCGTCGCCAGCAATACCGAGCTTGCGGAAGCGGTAAAGCGCGGCACTTTCCGCGAGGACCTCTATTACCGTCTTTGTACAATCGTCTTGCGATCGCCACCGCTGCGGGACCGCAAGGCGGATATAAAAACCCTGGCAGAGCACTTTTTAAACGATGCGGCCAGCCGACATGGAAAGACGTTTTCCGGGTTTTCGGCGGCGGCAATCAAGTACCTGGAGGGTCTCTATTATCCGGGCAACGTCCGTGAGCTGCGCCAGCTAGTAGAGGCGGCTGCAATTTTTGCGGAGCAGGATGGCGTCATCAACCGGGAATTATTAACCACCGGTGGCCACGTGCCGCAAAGCCAGTCTAATCAGCAGCAGATTTCAGCCGCCGAAATGGCCAGCACGCTACTGGCAAGTGGCGTTTCTATGCAGGAGCTTGAGCGTGCCTGCATTGAACAGGCGCTGACTGAAAGCGGCGGCAACCTGTCGCAGGCGGCGCGTCTACTGGGCATTTCTCGACGGCAGGTCGAGTACCGGGTAAAAGGCAGTTAGCGCCGGTTAAATTACGGCGCGCCGCCGCTAAACGCGTGGCGGACTATATTGCTTGGGCTGCGAAATTCAGGAATCACATACTCGCCAATCAGCCGCAGAGAGTTCATTAATTTCTCGTGGGTCATAAAACCATCGACCCGCAAAATCACCTCGTGATATCCCAGTTCCTGCAAACGTCTGATCTGTTTAATGAAAAATTCCGGGGAGCCGACCATCATTGACGGGGTGGTTTCCAGAAAATAATCCAGGTCGGTGACTTTTTCGGCGAATTTTGTAACATCGCCAAAATAGGCGTAGTCCTTAGATTTTTTGGCCATGGGCGCGTAGAGCACCTGCAGTGCCTGGGCAAATTCCAACGCTCCGGGGCCGCCCTCGGCGTGGGCTTTTTCGGCGGTTTCGGCGCAATAGGCGGGCAGGCATAAAAACCCGAGGGAATTATTAATCACCGACGACACCGGCATGGTTGGTGATTTGATGTTGTCGTGATAGGCCCGAGCGTGAGCAGCCACCATATCCCAGCCCTGGTAGTGGTCCATACACATAACGCCAATGCCTTTTTGTGCGGCCTGGGTGATTGATTCTTCACTGGTGGCCGCCACACTCAGCGGCGGATGCGGGTATTGCAGGGGCTTAGGGGTGAGTGGTACCGGCACCGGAATGGTCCAGAACTCGCCATCATGGCTGACCTCATCCTGAGTGAACGCTTTAACAATAATGTCCAGGGATTCCCACATCTGCGCTTTGGTTTCACTGCCATTAACCTGAAAAGCATCGAGCTGTGTCGGGGTGTTGGAGCGGCCCAATCCTAATTCAAGGCGACCATCAGAGACCAGGTCCACGGTGGCGGCCTGCTCGGCAATACGCAACGGATGGTTAAACTTGAGCGCCAGGCGAATCATATGCCGCAGGCGAATGCGGGTGGTGTGCTGCGCCACCGCCGCGTAGAGCACCTCGGTGGCGGTAACCCCGAAACTGCCGTGAAAGTGCTGCTCTGAGCAGCCCCAGATATCAAAGCCCATCTGCTCGGCAAACACGGCTTCTTCGATCATCTGCTTGTAGCGGCGGTGGTGGGTCATGCCAGAAGGCACGCAGCCCTCGGCGATTACGCCGAAACGCATGGGCGGTAAAGGCTGTGCAGTGCTGATTGGATCGCTCATTGTGGTTCCTTTTTAGTAGTGAGTTTTTCGATATGGGCTTTGGCCAGGTCGGGCTGTTCTATCCACGGGAAAAACCCGTTGGGATTGTTGAAATGGCTAATAAAATCATCGGCGACGACCTGATGCTCGGCTGCGGCCATAATCACGCTGGCAGCGGCCGGCTCGATGGGCTCTAACAACAGATTGTTGAACGCATAAGAGGCTTTACCGAAACGCTGCCAGTGACGCTCAAAGGTATCGATCAGCCACTGTTCGTCGAATGGATCGCTGCCGCGAGCAACCACCTGTTCGATCATGTTTTGGGTTATCTGAATGCCATTATTGCCACCCTGACCACCGATTGGGTCAAAGGCCATGGCGGTATCGCCAATCGCCGCCACGATGTTGCCCGATGGCAACCGGCCTACCGGGTGGCGGACGGTGGGCGCGAAAGCCCCTTTGAGCCAGGCTTTTTCATCAACCAGCTGCATGTCCTTGGCAGCATCATATTCCCAGGGGGTGTGTTCACGAATAAACTGTTTAGCAATTTCCACCCCTTCTTCGCCAGAGCTGCAGCCGCCAAACCGATCCATTGCGCCGCCGGGTTTGGCCTCAAACAGGATTGAATAACAGCGCTGTTGGCTCTTGTGGAAAAACGGTAGCCAGAAATATTCCCCCAGTTCAGGGAACAGATTGAATTTAAGGGCCGGAAACTTTGCCCCTGAAAATTGCTCAGCGTGAACGTCTTTTACGATCAGCATTGCCAAATTACGCTGCGGCCGGTCATAAACACTACGTTCGGCGTCGCGCTCAAATACCTCGCCCATCAGTTTTGCTTTGCCGGCAGCAATGATGGTGAGCTCATGGTTTGCGGCGATCTGCTCGAGTTCTTTCAGCCCGACCTGTTGAATAACCAGGTTACCGCCGCGCTGTTCGAATTCGTCCATCCACCGCGAGCATTTCAGCCGCAGGTCTACGCCCTGCATGGTGCCAGCTGCGCGGCCAATTAGCCGGGGGCCGGGTTGACCGTTCAGCACCAGGGTAAGGTCGATTCCCTCAATTTGCGGCTCGGTCCCCCAAAAATCCAGGCCGTATTGGTGCTCGATCTCAACACTGGCTTTTTGCGTGCCATTGAGCCCGGTGGGGGTGACATCGTTAAACCAGTTGGATGCGGTGCGATCCGAATAAAGCGTGACCTGATAACCGTTATCAACCAGGCCGATGGCACAGAGTAGCCCGGCCTGGCCGGCACCTACGATAGCAATTTTTCTACTCAAAATTGGCTCCTAATAAGTGAATAGAGCGGCGCATTATTCAAACAATTTGGGCAGTGCGGGCACTGCCTGCTCCGGCCCCATCGCAGAATAGCCGCCGTCTACCGCGACGTTGGTACCGGTAATAAAAGAAGCATCGGTAGAACACAAAAACAGGACTGTCTGTGCAACTTCTTCGGGGTTGCCGGCTCTGCCCAGCAGGTGGTATGGGGCCGCAACCCGGTCCACTTTAGCGCGGTCGCCGCCGGTGGCTTCGTCCATTACCCGGCTCCAGGTCCACCCCGGTGCTACGGCGTTGACCCGAATGCCATCACCGGCCAGGTCCATTGCCTGGCAACGGGTTAATTCTGTAATAGCCGCCTTGCTCACCGGATAAAGCCAGCGGCCGGTCTGGGCAACAGTGGCGCTAATGCTGGAGAAATTAACCACCGCCGCACCGTCGCTTTTACATAGATAGGGATGGGCGGCCTGTAGCAGCATAACCCCGCTAGCGACGTTCACATCGAAGGATTCCTGCCATTCCGCGCGGGTAGATTCAAAACCGTTATCAACATAACTGCAGGCAACGTTTACTAGAAAATCGACGCCGCCAAAGTGGGTTACCGTGTTGCTAACCAGTTGTTGTAAATCGTTATCAATGCTGATGTCGGTCTGCGTAAACCCGGCCCCATCGCCTAGTTCGGCGGCCAATGCCTGGCCTTCATCACCGGCAATATCGGCGATCATTACCCGGGTTCCGGCAGCGTGAAACGCCCGTGTTACCGCCGCGCCAATACTGCGCGCACCGCCGGTAATGATTGCGGTTTTGCCATTAAGTCCGCGTCCGGTCGAGTTCATTTGAAGGTTTCCGCCAGGCCCTGCAGGCCGGCTTTAAACACATCACCGGCGATGGCAATAACCGCTTCTTCTGGAACATCCTGGGGCACAAAGTCGGCGCTCCAGGTTACCGAACACTCTGCGGGGGTAGTGCCGGCGGTAACCGTAAACCGGCCAACGAATTCGGAAACCGGCAGCAGCAGGTCAACATGTTCGTAAGTGTAGGTCATGGCGTTGTCGTCGCGGCTTAGTTCGCGCTCTCGCACCACCATGTTGTTGCCCAGGTCGACCACCCGCATCATCGGCTCGTCGTTGGCAACACAACTGAGAATGGCCGGATGCCAGGTGGCCAGGCTAAAAAAATCGCCCACGGTTTGCCACACCTGTGCAGGATCTGCGGCGATTGATATTGACTGTTCGTAATGGGCCATCTGGTTGTTCTCCTTTATAAAAGCAGCTCGGATTGAACTGGTTTTTATTGAGTTCAGTTTATGGGCTAGCTCGGCGGTGGGGTCGGAAACACCGAGGCGTGGTCGATAGCGATTTTCCATGAACCGTCCGGCTGGCGTTTGCGCACATCCAGGGTACGGGCGCGCATGTCGAGTTTTTCGTTAGTGATCAGGTTGGTACCCGTAAGGTGCCAGGTGCCCCAGTGGTAGGCGGTGTCGCCAACGATCTCGCCGCTGTCGTCCCATTCAAAGGTGTCGCATTTGATCGCCTGGAACATTGCCGCCATCTCCTCGCGAATGGCGGCTTTACCAATCGACATTGGCGTGGGACCCAGGCCGTAGGTGATGGCATCGTCCTGGTAAAAACTGACAAAAGTATCCACATCCCCATCGATCATTGCCTGCACAAAGGGAGCGTTGAGTTCACTTGATTCTACGGTTGCCATGGTCGTTCTCCTGCCTAAGGGTGGATGGGTGGATGGGTGAATGGGTTATCTACATAAGCAAACAGCAATTGCTGTGCCAGCCGTGCCGGGTTGCGCGCTGGTGCGCCTGGCTAAGCGTTTGCCAGCACCGATGGAATTAACCAACCGGGGTTATTTCCAAATTTTGAGCGGGATAATCCCCAATATTGTTAATTAACTCCCAATATTGTGGGTAAGGGGCCGGTGAGATCTGATTTTAGGTGTCACTAATCGAGCAATTCCGGCAGCCGTGCCAGATGTTTGAGGCTATGAATTGGAGTGATGCTATCAACCTGGTCGGCAATAATTTTGGCACCGGCAGCGAGGGGCTGATATTCGTCGAATCGCAACAGGGGGTTAAGCCAGTGCACCGATCGGCATATTTTTCGCAGGTTGTGCATCTCTTCATTGAGTCCCTGGCCGGCGTCGCGGTCGAGGCCGTCGGTAACCAGCCAGACCGCCGCTCTGGAGGTGCCGGTTCGCCGCGACCAGTTGTGCCTGAATCGGCGCAGGTTCTGGCCAATTCGGGTGCCACCGCGCCAATCTGGCGCAGCGGTAGCGATTTTTTCTAATGCCACATCAATATCAGCCTGTGCAAGCTGGCGAGTTACGTTGGTCAGCTGGGTTCCAAACAGGAACAGGCTGACGTTGGGCCGCACCTTGGCGATAGTGTGAATTAGTAGTAGCAGGGGGCGCAGGTAAGGCTGCATGGAGCCGGAAATATCACAAATGACAATCAGCGGTTTGAGCTCTCGGCGGCGTTGGCGATAGCGCAGCGTGACCGGAATGCCCCCCGTGCGCAGCGACTCGCGCAGGCTTTTTGCCAGGTCGATTGGTCCTTTACGACTGGTGGGTTCAAAGCGACGAATCTGGCGGGGCTTGAATCGGCTGGCGATCTCAAGTAACGCCTTGTGAACCTGTTGAAGCTCGTCGATAGAGAGCTCGGCAAAATCAATTTCGCTAAAGGATTCAACCCCCGAAAATGTGCGTCGTTCGGTAGAGTGACGGCTGCTATTTTCAGGGTTATCACTCCCCGCCGATTCAAACTCGGTGGTTTTTGCCGCTGCGGGGTGCTGGTCTTCTGGCTGCGGTGAGCGTTTTTCAAGGGCCTCAGCCAGGCGCCTTTTTAGCTTTTTCTGTTCGGTTTGATCGACTCCCTGGGCCGGGTGTTGATCTGCGCTGGAAATTCGCTGCCAGATCAGCGCAAAGGCCTGGGAAAACAGGGTGCGCTCTTCCGGTTGGTTAACAATCACCGCGTGTAGTGCCCAGAAAACATCGGTGCGCCGGGTGACCGCAACATTGGTTAATGCCAGCTGGGCATCCACCAGGGTGTTAATGCCTACCTGCATACCGGCATCGCGCAGCAGGCCAATTAGTTCGCAAATACCGACCTGTAGCCGGGTAATAAAAAGTGCTGCCTCCACTTGCCCAGGGGGTGCCATTTGCGGTTATCCGGCCATTGCGAGGCTTTGGTTGAGTAAATCGGCGATTTTATGGTCCCCGCCAATGCCGTCGACTGAGCCGTCATCGGCCTCTAGATTGGGGCCTGTCAACGCGATAATGTCTTCCCGATATTTAAGCAGCACGCCTAAGGTGTCGGCGATGTGTTGGGGTGACAGCTGCTCGACTTGCAGGCCAATCAAGGCTTGCAGCCAGTCAATGGTTTCAGCAACGCCGGGCTTTTTGAACAGATCCTGTTCTCGCAGGGTATGCACAAACGCAACTACCTGTTCGACCAGCCGGGATTCGGCCTGGGGCACCCGGCGTTGCAAAATTTGCCGTTCACGTTGCGGGGTGGGGTAATCGACCCAAAAATAGAGGCAGCGGCGCTTTAAGGCGTCGTGGACCTCGCGGGTACGGTTTGATGTAATCACCACCAGGGGTGGCTCGGCGGCGGTAATCGTACCGAGTTCAGGAATGGTTACGGCGTAGTCACTCAGCAGTTCAAGGAGGTAAGCCTCAAAGGGTTCGTCGGCCCGGTCAATTTCGTCAATAAGCAGCACAGGCGGGCCGTTGGTGCCCGGTTGCAGGGCTTTTAGTAACGGTCGCCGAATCAGGAACTGTTCTGAAAACAGCTGGCGGTGCAGTTTTTCCCGGTCGCGTTCGCCGGCCACTTCCGCCAGGCGAATTTCGATCATCTGCAGTTGGTAATTCCATTCGTACACCGCAGAGGCTAAATCGAGTCCGTCGTAGCATTGCAGGCGAATCAGCTCTCGATTGAGGGTGGAGGCCAGAACTTTAGCCAGCTCGGTTTTGCCGACCCCGGCGTCGCCCTCCAGAAACAGCGGGCGTTGCAGCGATATCGCCAGGTAAACCGCTGTTGCCAGACTGCGTTGGGCCACGTAGTCGCCGCTATCGAGCAACATCAGGGTCTGGTCAATATCGGCGGGGAGGCCGACGATAGGGTTAGTCACAAGGCTTTTCCTTTCAGGAGTCTGTTGGAGTTAGGTGATCGTAGCGAGGGAAAGTCCGGTTTGAGGTGGATTTTGTGCGCTTTTGAGAAGAATAGTTACTCTATTTAACGAGAAAGCGCGCAAAATTTGACCAAACTCGGCTTTTTCGCAGTAGATCATCCTAAGTCCGACAGGCTCCTAGTAAGGGTTTAGTTTTGCTCAGAGTCGAGCAAATTAGATAAAACCCGCTCAGCCGTTAAGGGCATACGATAAATGCGCGGTATGCCGGCGTCTACCAGGGCATTGGCAATGGCCGGACCCGGGCCAATAATGCAGGGGTCTGATAACCCCCGTGCGCCCCAGGGGGCATGGGGTTCTGGATTCTCCAACATGATGCAGTGAATGTTGTAGGGGGCATCAAGCGAACCGGGGATTTTGTAATCCATCAGTGATGGGTTAGCCAGACGGCCATCGTCCCAGACCAGCTCTTCGAGCAGCGCCCCGCCAATTCCCTGGACAAAGCCCCCCACAATTTGACCTTCGGCGCCGTCGCGATTAATCACCCGGCCCAGGTCGTGAGCGGCCCAGCCCTGAATCACCTCCACCTGACCGGTGACTTCATCCACCTCGATCTCTACCGCATGGGCGGCAAAGCCATAATGCACACCACCCCCCATGCGAAAGCCGACACTGGCAGTCTGCTCAGGGTCCAGCGATGGCTCCTGCATATAATAAGTGTGGGTGCCAATAATGGGGCCGCCGCTGGCGTAAAGCCCCCGGGCGGCAATATCACCAAAACCCAGTTCTGGCTGGGGTACGCCTTTGATGCCTACCTTGCCACCGGCTCGCAGTTCCAGGTCGTCGGTAGCGCATTCGAGCATTTCGCCGGCAAACTGGAACATCTGTTCCTTAACCCGGGAGGCCGCCTCCTGCACTGCCAGCCCAACGCCATGGGTGCCACGATCCGCTGCGGTGCCAAAGTCGTAGGCTGCACCGTCGGTATCGGCGACTACCAGGTTTACCTGCTCCATTGGCAGGCCCAGGCTGGCGGCACAAATCTGCGACAGGGTGGTGTCGCTGCCATTACCAATATCGACATAGCCAGTGCTGACGGTAACGCTGCCATCTTCGGCGAGTCGGATCGATGCGCTGGCGGAGAAAATACCGCTCTGCTGTACCACCGCTGCAATACCAAACCCACGGCGTTTGCCGGGGGTCACCGGGCGCTCAAGGCGCGCCTGCCATGCTGGGTGCTGGCGGATAGCATCCAGACATTGTCCGACCTCACACACCGGTAGATGATGACTGCCCAACCATTTTTCGCCAGAGTTCAAGGCGTTTTTAATGCGCAGGTCAAACGGGTCCATCCCCAGTTTGGCGGCCAGTTCGTCCATTTGGGTTTCGCCAGCGAATGCGGGTTGAATGGCACCAAAGCCACGCATGGCGCTGGCACGCAACCGGTTGGTATAAACAGCGCGGCCGCCGGTGCGGACATTAGGAATCCGATAGGGGCCAGCACCCAGCAATACTGCGGCGGGTAATACCAGGGGGCTCATGTCGGCGTAGGCGCCGCCATCGAGCAATACTTCAACTTCGCGACAGATCAAGGTGCCGTCGCGCTTTGCCCCGGTACGAATTTTAATACGACTGGCGTGGCGGGAGCGCATGGTGCCCATGTCCTCTTCACGGGAGAGCACCAGCTTGACGGGGAGTTTGGTAGCCAGCGCCAACGCGGCGGTGATGGGCTCTACAGTGCCAATTTTGCCGCCGAAACCGCCGCCGACCTTAGGCGCGATGCAGCGAACTTTAGACATCGGCAGGTCCAGCGCTTTGGCGACCGATGCCTGTTCGGCAAAAACCGCCTGGGTAGATGACCAGATGGTGATTTTGCCGCTACCGTCAACCTCGGCCAGGGCACCACAGGGTTCCATGTAAAGGTGCTGGACTGCCGGGGTTTCGTATTCGCCCTCGACGATGACATCGCAGCTATCCCAGGCGTTGTCGATATCGCCGGTGGATAACTCAATGTGGGCAAGCATGTTGCCTTTTGATGGCGCATCAAAATTTTTGAAATAGTTATCATAATCTTCATGGATTATCGGCGCGTCGCTGGCCATGGCGTCCTGGATGTCGAGCACGGCGGGTAACTCTTCGTATTCAATGTCTATCAGCCGCAATGCCGCCCTGGCGGTTTGCAGGTCAACTGCGGCAACTGCTGCGACTGGCTCGCCGACATAGCGCACCTTGTCGCGGGCCAGTATCCGCTCGTCACTCACTGCCAGGCCGAATGGGATGTCGGGAAGATCAGCAGCGGTAATCACCGCCTTAACACCGGGCAGCGCCAGCGCTCTGGAAGTGTCACAGGACAAAATTCTTGCATGGGCATAGGGGCTGCCCAGTCGCGCGCCGTGGAGCATGTTGGGCCGATACAAATCATCGACGTAACGCGCTGAGCCGGTGACCTTTTCTGGACCATCAACCCGCGGTACCTTTGCGCCGATGGTTTCGTCAATTGCGTTCATTGTTAACTCCTTAATTCAGCAGCAAACTAATGCTGTGCTGGTGCGCTGATATGAAAATATTTAAATATAAATCAATTAGTTATAGATAAAAATATAAGGCTATTATTTTTCAATAAGCAACCGCAATACACGTTCGGCGGTCATCGGCAAATCATGCAACCGCACATTTGCCGCATCTGTAATGGCGTTGGCGATTGCGGGTACCGGGCCATTGATGCATAAATCGCCCATGCCGCGTGCTCCCCAGGGAGTGTCTGGTTCCGGGTTTTCGAGCACCATGCGATGAATGTCGTAAGGTACATCGAGGATGCCGGGGATTTTGTAATCCATCAGCGATGGGTTGGCCAGGCGACCATCGTCCCAAACCAGCTCTTCCAGCAGGGCGGTGCCCACGCCCTGTACAAAACCGCCGACAATTTGACCGTCTGCGCCAAGGGCATTAATCACCCGACCCACGTCGATTGCGCACCAGCCCTCCACCGGGGTCACCTGGCCGGTGGCCTCGTCAATTTCAATTTCTATGGCGTGGGCGGCAAATTCAAAGTGCGCGCCCATGGCAACGTTGTCCATTCCGACGCTGCGGGTGACCTCGGGGTCCAGGGGCGAGTCTTTTACCCGGGAGGAATGAGTGCCAATAATCGGGCCACCGCCGGCATAAAGGCCGCGTGCGGCGATGTCACCGAAGCCCAGTTCAGGCTGCGGCACCCCCTTGATACCAACCTTGCCCCTGGGGCGCAGTTCCAGGTCTTGCGGCGCACATTCGAGCATTTCGCCGGCATATTCCAGCAGCTGCTCGCGGACTTTAAGCGCCGCTTTTTGCACCTCATGGCCCACCTGGCTGGTGCCGCGATCTGCGGCGGTGCCAAAGTCATAAACTCCGCCGTCACTATCCGGGGTGACCAGGTTGACCTGGTCGATGCTGATGCCCAATTCCGCTGCACAAATTTGCGCCAGGGCGGTGTCGCTGCCGCTGCCAATATCCACGTAGGCAGTGGTCAGCGTGACGCTGCCATCTTCAGACATACGCACCTGCGCGCTTGCGGAAAATACACTGCCACGCTGAACTGTCGCGCAAACGCCGAAACCCCGCCGTTTACCAGGTTTTACAGCGTCCTGCTGGTGGCGAGACTGCCAGCGCGGATGGTTGCGGATGGCTTCCAGGCACGGCACTGTAGAGGCGACCGGCACCGGAATGCTGCCAAACCATTTATCGCCATCACGGATAGCGTTTTTAATACGGATATCGATAGGATCAATGCCTAACTTGTGGGCGATTTCGTCAAGCTGGCTTTCACCCGCAAAAGTCGCCTGTATGGTGCCAAATCCGCGGATCGAGGTTGCCCGCAACCGGTTGGTGTAAACCGTGCGAGCCGTATTGCTCAGGTGGGGGATTCGATAGGGACCCTGGGCCATCATTACCGTATACATAGGCACGAAAGGGCTCAGGTCACAGTAGGCACCGGCGTCAAAGATCACTTCGGTTTCGCGGCACACCAGGGTGCCATCGCGTTTGGCACCGGTTTTCATGCGGATAATCGCGGCGTGGCGCGAACGCATGCTGATCATGTCTTCCTCGCGGGACATGATCAGTTTGACAGGCCTGTTGGTGGCAATGGCCAGTGCAGCAGCGACCGCCTCGTTAGCACCTTGCTTGCCACCAAAGCCGCCGCCAATGCGGGTGGCAATACAGCGGACTTTACTGAGCGGCAAATCAAGGGAGCGGCTTACATCCGCCTGGGAAATAAACACCGACTGGGTACTCGACCAGACGGTCACCTTGCCATTGCCATCCACCTCCGCCAGCGCACCACAGGGTTCTATGTATTGCGGATGGATCGCCGGGGTGGTGAATTCACCCTCAATAATGATGTCGCTTTCGCGCCAGCCGGTCTCCAGGTCGCCGGTGGCTACCTCCATCAGACTGAGCATGTTGCCATCGCTGGGGGCAGAAAAACGTTTGTCATAATCCGCAAAGTTCTCGTGGACAAGCGGCGAATCACTGGCCAACGCCGCCACGGGATCCAGGACCGCGGGCAGTTCCTGATATTCAATCTCAATCAGGCGTAACGCAGCCTGGGCGATTGCCAGCGTATCCGCCGCCACGGCGGCCACCGGTTCGCCAACATAACGCACGATGCCGCGCGCTAAAATAGGTTCGTCATCAACGGCCACACCAATATTTCTGTCCGGCAGGTCAGCAGCAGTAATTACCGACTTAACGCCCGGCAGTGCCCGCGCGGTTGTGACATCGCAGGACAAAATTCGGGCGTGGGCATAGGGGCTGCCTAACCGGGCTGCGTGGAGCATGTGCGGTCGATACAAATCATCAACATAAACAGCGCTGCCGGTCACTTTTTCGTTAGAGTCGATGCGCGGCAGGGCGCTGCCGATAATATCGTCCATAGCGTTCATATCGTTTGTTGGCTGCTAATCGTGGGGGACATCCGTATCATCCATCTATCCGTATTTGCCCGCTGCGGTTGCCATCACCGCATCGACCACCTTGACGTAGCCGGTACAGCGACACAGGTTGCCACTGAGCCCCTCACGCACTTCGTCGATGGTGGGATTGGGATTAGTATCTAACAGGGCTTTGGCGGCGAGCACCATGCCAGACATGCAAAATCCGCATTGGGGCGCCCCTTCTGCCACAAACGCCTGTTGAATGGGCTGTAATTCGCCGTTGGTGGCCAAGCCTTCGATGGTGGTGAGTTCGGTATCTGTGCTGTTAACCGCCAGTGACAGGCAGGCTCTCACCGGTTCACCGTCACGCAATACAGTGCAGGCACCGCAAACCCCCTGGTTGCAGCCCCGTTTGGTGCCGGTGAGCTGGAACTGATCGCGTAGGGTTTCCAGCAAGGTTTCGTCTGTTCTAACTAATAACTCGCGGGCTTCGCCATTGACCTGAAGCTGAATTTGAATTTTTGTGCTCATGCTGCTGCTCCTGCATTAATTTCATCTGTTGCCATATCCAGCGCCTGTTGCAAAAGTCTGGGTACCAGCAGCAAGCGGTACTCGGCGCTGCCACGAACATCGTCGATAGGATCACAGGCCGCGCTCAGCAGTTTTCCGGCCTCGGCAATGCGTTGTTTATCAAGCGGCTGGCCCACCAGTAGTTGTTCTGCCTCGGGGACATTAATGGGCGTTGCTCCACAGCCGCCCACGGCTATTCGCAGGTGGGTACAAACATCACCGGACAGTGCTAAAACCAGCGAAATTGATGCGGTGGCAAAATCACCATCGGCTCGGGCGAACTTGCGATGGATGCCAACCGCACCGGCAGGGGCGGCGGGCAGCAACACAGCCGTTACCAGTTCGCCATCCTCCACGTCAGTGGTGTAGTAGTCGACAAAAAAATCGGTCGCCGGCACCTGGCGTACCCCATCAGCCCCGGCGATTTCCACCCTGGCATCAGCTGCAACCAGCGCGCCGAGATAATCAGCGGCTGGATCGGCGTGGGAAATTGACCCGCCGATGGTGCCCATGGTGCGCACCCCGGGGTGCGCAATTTGCCCCGCAGCGCGGCGCAAAACGGACCAGCCGCCGGCAAGTTGCGGGTCATTGGCAATGGTGTTGTGGGTAGTCATCCCGCCAATGCGGAGGCCGTCTTTGTCTGCTGCAATTCCTGCCAGCCCGGTAATACGGCGCAGACTCACCAGGGCGGGCATGTCAACCAGGTCCGCGTTCATCATCGCCACCAGGGTGGCACCGCCGGAAATACAACGCGCTTCCTCGTGTTCGTTAAGCAAAGACACGGCCTCGTCGATGGTGTCTGGTTCAAAAAACTTCATGATTCCACTCCTTCAGCTGCCTTGATACGTTCTGTCAATGTGGCGGCAAATTGCTTGCCGAGTTTGTTGGCAATTTTTTTCATCACGCCAAGTCCAAATTTTCCTAACCGGCCGACAATATTGACATCCGACAGATAGCTGACTTCCGTGGAGCCATCTTCCAGATCGGTGAGGCGCAGTTCATTGTGGGCGGTTACGCTGCTGGCACGGCCACCTTCTTCGCCACGGGTTAGCGTTTCGACAAACTCCGGGAAGCGCTCTTCGGTAATTTCTACATCCAATTTGAACTTCGCCTTGATTGGCCCGACACCAACTTTCACAGTGGCTTTATAGAGCTCAGGGCTGATTACCTCGATCTCTTCACAGCCTGGCAGGCTGGGGCCGACATGTTCTGGATCGGTGATGTAACGCCAAACCGTTTCACGGGGTGCATCAACGACAAACGAACCTTCAATTTTCAATCGGACTATTCCTTAAGTAGAGAGCCACTGGGCAACTATGAGTGAAGTAGGTGGTGCCTCAGGATATTTAGCTTTGAGGCGTGAAACGCACGCAATAGTGGTTCTATTGCGAAGTTTCACACCAACAGTAGGCGCCATGAGGCGACGACGAAGATGGATGTTCTGAGGCGCCAGATATGAATTTAGAGTTTCTCAGGGGTTCTCAGAGTATTGGTGATAACACTTGCCGACAATGCGCCAGCCGTCGGCGGTCTGTATCAGCGACATGTAATCCACATAACGAAAGGCCCGGTAGCTTTCAGAAACTTTGACCATCGCTGCGGTTTCAGAAATGTCTACTGCGAGAATTTCGCCGTCGCAGGTTACCCCCTCACTAGCGGGGCTAGGGGTGCTATTGACGAACCGAAACCACTGTTCCAGTGAAACCCGTCTGAGCTCACCTTCATCCCAGCCCATTAGCGTTGCGGTGGGGTGGAATACGGCCGCCAGACCATCGGTATCGGCGTTATGCAGGGCGGCGAAGTAAGCCTCTACAGCCTGGCGTACCAGGGGTTCGGCGCTTGTCGCAGCTGAGGGTTCTGGACTACTGTTCATTTCGATTCCTCTAGGTAATAAAAATAGCGTTATTCGACTGTTCCGACCGGTTCATCATTACCCAGCCACGCTGCATCCTTGCGGTTTCTGAGTTCGGCAAACACCCGTTCCAGGGGTGCGTTTACCAGGTCCATGCGTTGCTGGATTTCTGTGCTGTCCGCCCGCAGAAATGGATTAGTGGCTTTCTCTAGTCCCAGGGTGGTTGGCACTGTGGGCTGGTTGGTTTTTCGTAGTTCGTCTACCTCGGCGCTGCGCTGTTGTAACGCAAGATTGCCGGGTTCTACCGCGAGCGCAAAACGGGCATTGGCCTGAGTGTATTCGTGGGCGTAGTAAAGCAGGGTCTCGTTCGGCAACGCCATGACTTTTTCCATTGCCTGCCACATTTTGCCGGCGCTGCTTTCCATGCGCCGACCACAGCCAAGACTGAACAGGTGGTCGCCAACAAAGGCGATATCGTGATCGACAAAGTGATAAATGATGTGGCCCCGGGTGTGGCCAGGGGTTTCTATCACCACCACCTCGTGGTCACCAAAACGGTAAACATCGCCATCGCCCACCCGGACATCTATAAAGGGAATGCGTTCTGGGTCGATGCGCGAACCGACCACCGTGCACTGAACGCCGTGGAAATATTCCATTTTCTGTTTCAGTTCGGCATTGCCGCCAACGTGATCAAAATGGTGATGGGTGTTGAGAATGTGGGTTAGCGTCCAGCCTTTTTCTGCCAGCGCCCGTTCTATGGGCTCGACCTCCGGGGTATCGATGCAGGCGGTAAACCCTGACGCTGGATCATGGATTAAATAGCCATAATTATCTGTTCTGCAGATGAATTGATGTACCTGCAAGCCGGCGGTTTCGTTGTTCATGCAATCTCCCGGAGCGCTTCTTTATAATTGTTTTATTTGACCGGCTCTGCCAGCACGGCGGTGGCTTCGATTTCGACCAGCAGTTCTGGCATTACCAGGGCAGGGGTGGCCAGGGCTGTGCTCGCTGGTGGGCCGGCGGGGAAGGTTTCGGCCCGCGCGCGGGAAAATTCTGCGTAGCGGTCGATGTCGGTTAGGTAGGTGGTGATCCTGACCAGGTCGTCCAGGCCACCGCCGACACTGGCAAGCGCCTGTTCGATATTGCGGAAAATTTGAATCGACTGTTGGTAAACATCGTCACCGCCGACCAGCTCGCCGTGTTCATCCAGGGCTACCAGACCAGAAAGATAAACCGTTGCCCCAACCTGGTGACCAACACTGATTTTGAAACGCCGGGTCCATTCCCAGCCTGGGTCAATAACCTGGCGATGCATGGTGTTTCTCCGTTCGGTTGAGCACTGTAACGCCCGCTGTTTTCAGAGTAGTCCCTTGGCCTTTATCACCGCCCAGTCAGCCATGAATACCGGCTCTTTTTGCCAGGCGGGGCGTGCGGCTAGCCGCGTTAGCCAGGCGGAGACATTGGGGTAGGGTTTGAGGTCAATATCCAGCACACCGGCCAGGGCGATGTGCGCCCCCAGGGCGATGTCGCCCACGGAGTAGCGGTTGTTGGCGATGTAATCAACGCCTTCCAACTCGGCGTTGAGATGCTGAAAAAGCATGCCGATGCTTTGATAAGCCCGTTTCAGGTCGGCCTCTTGATCACCGCCACGGTAGGGCATGATGGCGTCAAAAGGGTCCGGGTCGAGCGCTTTAAACGGGTGTAGATAGCAAAGATTGAGCAAAAACAGGCAATAGCAAGTGCCTTCCCAGAACACCCATTCCATTGCTCTGGCACGTTCCTGAATATCCGTTGGCACCAGCCCCGAATCGGGGAAAAGCTCCATCAGGTAATTAAGAATAGCCCCGGACTCGCGCAGCAAAAAGCCATCGTTATCCAGGGTTGGCACGGTGGCCATGTGGTTGATGCTTTTACGATACTCGCTGTCGGCAGGGCGCATGTCGCGTGCGCGATTAAGGTCGATAATTTCGTAGTCAGCACCTATTTCGCTCAGCGCGATGGCAACTTTTTCAGCCTCGCGTGAACCGCCGAGGGGGTCATCATCGACCAGCACGTGATAGAGCTTGAGCATTTTTGCAGAGCCTTGCATTAATCAGAATTTAGATTAGGTTTTTGTCACGAATCATCTGCATGTCCCCGGTAAATACCCCTTCCTGCTGCCAGGCTGGCCGCTGTTCCAGTCGCTTCATCCAGTCGCAGATGTTGGGAAATGGTCGCAGATCAAAATCGAGCAGGCCAGCCAGGGCTACATGGGCGCCCAGGGCAATGTCGCCGATTGAGTAGCTGTTGTTAGCGACGTAGTCATTACCCTTAAGGTTGTTTTCGAGCACGCCATGGCGGTGGGCAAACTGCTCATAGGCCAGCTCCAGCTCTTTCTCGTGGTTGGCGTCGGGACGAAACGGGTAGATGGCTTCAAATGCGGGTGCGTCGACATCCTTCACTGGATGCAGCATGCACAGATTACACAGCGCCAGGCAGTAGCAGGTGCCTTCCCACATGACCCACTGGCGGGCTTTGCCGCGGCCCTGGGCCGTATCTGGTAGCAGGCCACTATCGGGAAATAACTCGGCGACATAATTCATGATTGCGGCGGATTCGAGCAGCATAAAGCCATCATGATCCAGTGCTGGCACCGTGCCCATGGGGTTGATTTTGGTTTTGTAATGACCATCGACCGGGCGCATGTCTTTTACGCGGTTCATGTTTTCAATTTCGAAATCAGCGCCGGTTTCTCGCAGCGCGATGGCCGCTTTTGCTGCTTCTCTTGACCCGTGTAATGGATCGCCTTCTGGGGTTACGTGATAGAGCTTTATCATCAGTTTTTACTCCTGAAATCTATGTTTATAAAGAGGCTTGCCAGCTACATCAATCCGTCCCGCTCTGCAGCGGCCATGTGATCCATAAACGAGTAGGTGTTTTGGAAAGAGGGTCGTTCGGCTACGCGCAGCAACCAATTTCGCACATTGGGGTGTTGCTTAATGTCGATCCCGAGCAAAAAGGCGATGGGCGTAACCACCCCCAGGGCGATATCAGCAATGGAGAAGTCATCACCCCCAAAGTAGCGTTTCCCCTTAAGGGCCATCTCCAAAACGTGATAATCCCACTGCAGCATATCTACTGCCTGTTCCCAGGCTGCTTTGTCCTTTTCTGCATCGTGACCCATTAGCAAGACCGGGGCGCAACCGGCGGCCAATAGCATTGCTTCCATATCGGCGCCGACAAAACCATTAGCTTCTTGAGTGATTTTTAACGGGCAGGCAATGACCAGGTCCGGGGTCATAGTGCTACCGTCCCAGCTGATCCACTTGAGTATTTCGAAGCGCTGGCGGCCACTGGCTGGCAACAGCGCCCGGGCGGCGGGCCGGGTTTCTGCAAGGTATTGCAAAATTGTGCCGGCTTCCCAGAGCACAAAGCCGTCGTCGTCGATAGTGGGCACGCGGCCGTTAGGATTGAGTTTGCGGTACTCAGAATCCCGCGGGCGGACAAAGCTGCGTCGGTCCAGGTCGATGGTCTCGAACTCCTCGCCGATCTCCTGCAACATGATGGAGACTTTGGTGGCCTGTCGGGCACCGCCAATATCATCGTTGTCCGGCAGTATGGTGTAGAACTTGATCATGGATCGATTCCTCGGTGATGGTCGAATCTAGGGATCACTGAAAAACTCTGGTTGTTCTGAGTTGTCAGATACTAATGCAGAGTTTCTCAGCGGTCCCTTTACGCCGTTTGTTACCTGATTCGGTCTGCCATTAATGTTCGGCCGCTGCTCGGCTCCAAATCGTAAAAGTTGCGTTTGGTTTCAAAATGCCGGGGATCAAGCGCATCAGGCAGGTGCGCCAATCCATAACGCGGTACCCACTTCACGACTGGGCTATCAATTTCGACCAGAAACATCACCAGGTTTGCAATGTCCTGCCACTGCTCTGGAATGTCGTCCATCGGAAAGGTGTCAAGTATTTTCAAGGTGCCATCCAGCTCTTCGCCGACGGCCTGATGGATCTCGACTAACAGCTGGGCGTCCAGAGTGCAGCGCATTTCCTCGTGTTCACGTGGGCCGCCACTTGCGTACTGAAAATAGGGGGCCAACTTGGTTTTTAATTCAGCGAGGTAGTCACTGTTGTTTGTCATCTTTAAAACTCCTTTTTAATCAATAAGGTGAGGATGTTTCTTAATCCTTTAGCTCTTTAACCATGTTGATGATGTGAGTCTGATACGCCGCCACACCCAGCTCAGCCTCACTGATGACGAGTTCGGTAATAGCCCCTGACTTGTAACTGTCGTACAGGCCTTCAACGGTGGTCATATCTTCGGTGATGGTGTTGCGCATTTCCAGCAACCCATGTTGGCGGGCCATTTGCTCACCAAAGTTGGTAGGCTCGGTGGTGTAGTACTGGGTGTAATCCCATAGCGTTTCACCAACGCCACGGGGCCATGAGCGCATCACCAGGATATGGTCTCCCTGCACCATGATCACCGTGTTAGGGAATATCCCGTAGCCATCAAATGCCCAGCGCTCTGCATCGGACTGATTCACTGCACCGGGAAATTTCTGCTGCTGGGCGCGCCACTCATCACTATCGGTGTTGTAGTAGGTCGCAGTCGAGTAACGGCCCACCGCCTCGGCCAGCGGCGAACGAAAGTAGCCAGGGCCTTCAGCGGTATCGGGCCGGTGCACCTCGAACTTGTAAGTCACACCTGGGCTGCCTGGGTAGGCCCATTCCGGTACATCCTCCATCTCAAACCCGCCCATAATGGACCGGCCGTGCAGAAAGGGTGCATGAATGCCCTCGGCCTGGGAGTCGATCTGTAGCTTCCAGTTACACTTAAAAATCCCTTTGCGTCCCATAGCTGGCTTCCAGGAATCCTGCTCTAAAAAGCCCGCAAGCGGCCCGGGCAGTGGCGCCAGGTATTCTGCGAGGGTCCAGCGCGGTTCGGGGTCGAGGTTGACAAATACCCAGCCGCCCCAGGTATCTACACTGACCTGCTTAAGCCCTAATTTGCTGTGGTCCAGCTCACCATAAACTTCGGCCTCCGGCACGTCCGCCAGGTTGCCCTCAAGGTCAAAAACCCAGCCGTGAAAGGTGCAGGTCATGGATTTGCAACTGCCTTTCTCGTAATAAGCCAGGCGACCGCCACGGTGCTGGCAGGCGTTATAGAAGCCACGAATTTTGTCATCCTTGCCACGAATGACAATGATCGAGGTGTTATTTAGAAAAGGCAGGTCGAAAACAAAATAGTCACCTGCGTTGGGGATGTCGGCGGCCCGACCGGCCCAGAGCCAGCATTTGCGCCAGATAGTGTCCAGCTCTTCCTGGTAAAAATCCTCGCTTATGTACTGCTCCACGCCGATGCGATCAAGACCTCGTGTCCGCATCTGTTCGATGTTGCGCAGGCCTTCAATGGTTTCAAATTCAGTCGGTTTATTCATGTTGTCGCTCCTATTGGTAAAGCTATTTATTCATTTCTAGTCAAGTGTGTTTTTCTTTAAGATTTTGAGGAAGGGTTGACCAACCTCAATTCCTCAACTATGGCCTAAATAGCAAAGCAGTTATCGTGCCAAGGGGTTGGCTAGGTTAGGGGGGTAGAGCGGCGTGGGAGAGGTGGCTGGAAGGAGCACTGCCTACAAGGGTTTAGTACGCAGTGCTTTATATGGGGGGACCGTTTGAGAGTGCAGGGGCAGCAAGCCAACTTTAACAATTTCGTCAAATAACCACGAAATTGTTATTTTTAGAGGTTTAGAGGGGCAATATCAACCTGAGCCAGTAAACCGATCCCTCGGGAAGATTGTGGGCACCAAATTCACGCTGTGCCTTGGCAACCATGTGGGTAGCGTAAGCCGCCGGGGTCGGCGGAAAATATCGGGTCAAAGGTCATGGCGGCAACACCCAGTGGCGTAACAATAGCGCCGGAGGGCAGCTTGCCCACCGAGTGGCGAACGGAGGGGGAAGCCACCTTTTAATCAGCCTTTTCCTACTAATTCCATGTTTTCGCAGGTATCCAGCGCCCAGGAGGCGTGCTCACGAACGCACTGTTTGCCAACTGCTACTGCCTCAGGTTCAAATATCTCTCCAGGAATATAGGGCTCCACCGGCAGGGGCGGTATCAATCTTTGGATATTGCTGCGTAAACCCGGGTTCTTTACCCATTTTTACATCCTCCCCCATTTTTATCCTCCTAAGCACACTGGCTTTAAACCTTAGTCGACGTAGGCCACCGCCGCGATCTCAACCAGCAGCTCGGCGTTGACTAACTCTTTGATGCCGATTGCAGTGCCCGCACAGACGTTGGTGGGGAAAACCTCGCGTTTGATCGCAAATAATTCGCCGACCGGATCCATCAGTGATTCGCTTTCCGAGGGCTTAACGATAAAGGCTTTTATTTCAATAATATCGTCGCCGCTGCCGCCGGCCTGCTCAAGAATAGCTTTCATGTTGTTGAGGGCCAGGCGAGCCTGGGCGGCAAACCCTTTGGCCGGGGTGTGAACGACGGTTGCTTTGCTCATGTCGGTGCTCTCACTAAGTTAGTTGTGGTTTGAGATACCGTGGATAAAGGTTAGCGTCTGCCGCTATGGTGCACCGCCGCTAAAGGCATGACGAACAATATTGTGCGGATGGCGAAACTCGGGAATGACGTAATCACCGATAAGGCGCAAGGAGTTCATGATTTTTTCGTGGGACATGAAGCCGTCGACCCGCAAAATCACCTCGTCGTAACCGAGGTCTTGCAGGCGGCGAATTTGTTTGATGAAAAACTCCGGTGAGCCGATCATCATCGAGGGGGTCGTTTCCAGGAAAACTCCAGGTCGTTCACTTTATCGGCGAATTGGGTGACGTCATTGAAATAGGCGTAATCCGCTGATTTTTTTGCCATTGGGGCATAGAGAAATTGCAATGCCTGGGCAAATTCCAACGCGCCAGGGCCACCGACGGCATGGGCCTTTTCGTCGGTTTCATCGCAGTAGGCGGGCAGGCATAAAAATCCCAAAGAGTTGTTCACCACCGATGTGATTGGATTCGTCGGTGATTGAATGTTCTGGTGATAAGCGTCGGCGTGGGCTTTTACCGTGTCCCAGTCGGTGTAGTGGTCCATTGCCATCACGCCCAGCCCTTTATTGGCAGCCTGGGTGATCGACTCCACGCTGGTGGCGGCAATGCTCAGCGGCGGGTGAGGGTATTGCAGGGGTTTGGGTGTCATCGGCACCGGTACCGGAATATTCCAGAACTGGCCTTCGTGGCTGACTGTCTCCTGGGTAAAGGCTTTGACGATGATATCCATCGATTCCCACATCTGTGCCTTGGTATCGGCTGCATCGATGCCGAATGCATCGAGTTGCGCCGGGGTGTTCGAGCGACCGACGCTGCCCGCCATGGAAGTGCGAAGCACGAGGCGGGTAGTCCCCGGTAGGCGTAGGCGCGTGCGTATGGCCGCAGTGGCGAAGGGCCCGCAGGTCCCGTAGCGGACGGAGGCCATAT
>Ga0164313_10000717_pt1 | contig 27627 bp, 24 predicted proteins | sample GuaBasSedimGuay4_FD_113735 | JGI IMG/M metagenome (GOLD analysis project Ga0164313, IMG submission 113735) | Subseafloor sediment microbial communities from Guaymas Basin, Gulf of California, Mexico - Guay4, Core 4569-4, 0-3 cm | ecosystem: Environmental > Aquatic > Marine > Hydrothermal vents... | reverse complement strand
CCGGGGGACGGCAAATCCGAAATCCGACATCCGAAATTTGCGAAGGTGGCCGTGCGGCATTACTAATTACTAATTCCTAATTCCTAATTCTGGACCGGCCATTCGTGCCGATCTGGCGTCCGACGGCCGATTCGACGCCTTCAGGGGCCTATTCTCTCGGGATTGGAGTGGGCACGATCCTTGCGTTGTTGTGCCTTCGGGCCTGCTGGCCCTCGGGGGAAATATGGATTCACGTGGAGATGAGAAGGCAATCGATCGTGCGGCCGCGCGTTTGGGCGAGATCCAGCGAGCGGTGTCGGCGGTGGTGGTTGGACAGGACCGTCTGGTGGAGTCTTTGTTGGTGGCCATGTTGTGCCGCGGGCACGTGCTCCTCGAAGGCGTGCCGGGTTTGGCCAAGACTCTGACCGTGAGGACGTTGGCGGGGGTGATCGGAGGCAGCTTTCAGCGCCTGCAATTCACTCCCGATCTGCTGCCGGCCGACGTGACCGGAACCCAGATCTTCGATCCCCGGACCTCCACATTCGTGCCCCACCGTGGTCCGGTCTTTTGCAACCTGGTGCTCGCGGACGAGATAAACCGCGCCCCGGCCAAGGTGCAGTCGGCCCTGCTCGAGGCGATGGAGGAGCGTCAGGTCACAATCGGCGACACGACCCACGATCTTCCGGAACCGTTCGTTGTGCTGGCGACTCAGAACCCCATCGAGCAGGAGGGCACCTATCCTCTCCCCGAAGCTCAGCTCGATCGCTTCTTGTTCAAGGTGCTGGTGGACTACCCGGCGCCGGAGGAGGAGCGGAGGGTGCTCGAGTACCACCTCGCGGAGTCGTTTCCGAGCCCCGAACGGCTGAGTTCTGTGGAAGAGCTCATGGAGCTCGAAGAGGTTGTGCGGGAGGTCTACCTCGACGACCGCATCCGTTCCTACATCGTGAGCCTGGTGGCAGCCACCCGACGACCCGACGAGGTGGGGCTCGGCGATCTGGTGCCCCTGCTCGCCTTCGGCGCGTCGCCGCGAGCGTCGATCGCCCTTGCTCTTGGAACCCGCGCACTGGCCCTCGTTCGGGGGCGCTCGTACGTCACCCCCGAGGACGTCAAGGAGCTGGCGCCATCGGTGCTGCGCCATCGTCTCGTGCTCACCTACGAGGCGGAGGCCGAAGGCGCGACGGTCGAGGAAATCACCGAACGCATCCTGCTCGCAGTGGAGGTTCCGTGACCATCGCGTGCCCGTCTCCGTCTCCGTACCCGAGCTTTGCATCGCTATCGCTATCGCTATCGCAATCGGTATCGATGGTCCGTATGGCCAGCTCGTCTTTCGATAGCGATAGCGATCCCGATAGCGATAGCGAAAAAGCGCTCGCAGATTGCGGCATCTCGCCGGCCGCAACAGTGAGGTAGTGAGACGTGCGGATGAACCTCGCCTCCTACCTCGGGCGGCCGCGTCCCGAGGCACCGATCCGGGATGTTGGGGCGGAGCTTCGAGCCCAGGTGCGCCGGCTCGAGATCCGCGCCCGCCAGGCGATGGAGTCCGGCCTTGCCGGCCTGTACCAGAGCGCGTTCCGCGGCCTCGGGCTGGAGTTCGAGGAGGTGCGTGAGTACCGCGCGGGTGACGATGTGCGGACTATCGACTGGAACGTCACGGCGCGCTCGGGCGTTCTCCATGTCAAGCGCTACCGTGAGGAGCGCGACCTCAACGTGCTCCTTCTGGTCGATCTGTCGGCGTCGACCCGTTTCGGCTCGGGGGTGATGACGGTACACGACCTCATCGGCGAGGTCGCGGGCCTCTTCGCCCTTGCCGCATCCCGCCGCGACCGGGTCGGTGCGATTCTCTTCGACGACGGCGTGCGGACCCTGATTCCACCGCGCCTCGGATGGCGTCACGGACTTCGCGTCGTACGCGAGATCCTCGCCGCCGAGCCCCGCGGCCACGGCACAGCGCTCGACGAGGCGATTCGAGCGGCCGGCCGGATGCTCCACCGGCGTGGTGTTGTGATCATCCTCGCAGACCAGACCTGCGCCCTGCCGCGGCGCGAGCTGGTGGCGCTGTCTGGCCGGCACGAGGTTGTCGTCGTGCGGCTCGGCGACGAACTGCTCGAGCAGGGTTTCGCCGGCGCCGCGCTGCCTGTGGTCGACGCCGAAGGCGGTGAGCGCGGAGTTATTTGGGGTCCCGGTGAGGTCAAGAGGACGTCGATGCCCCCCGGTGTCGATCTCGTCGAGCTTCGCACGGATGAGGATTATCTGCCTGCCGTGCGCGCCATGCTCGAACGTAGGGAGCGACGCCGTGCGCACTAACTTCATTCTTGCGCTGGTCCTGGCGGCGGCCTCGGCTGCAGTCGCGGGTGAGCCGCCGGTGCTCGTCGTCGTGGCGCCGCCGGCCGTGGTCAAGGTCGGCGACCGGGTGCCGGTGCGGGTGACGGCACGCGGTGGCGAGGAACTGCTGTGGGGCGAGCTTCAGGTTTCGCCCGACGTCGAACAGTCGTGGGCGGTGGTGGACGGGCCGCGCGAGGTGGCAGGGGCGCGTCCCCCGGCCTGGGAGCTGGCGTTGGCGCCGATGGAGGTCGGCGATATTCCCCTGCCGGAGATCACGGCGTCCGTTCGCTCACCAGGTGGTGAGGCGCGACAGATTGCGGTCGCCAATCACCCGGCGGTGCAGGTAGCGTCGGTGCTGCCGGAAGGTGACGACGTGCAGCCGGCGCCGCTCCGCGATCCTCTCGGCGTGAGCGGGTTTCCGTGGGAGTGGGTGCTGCCGGCGATGGCGCCGGCCCTCGCTTTGGCGGCAGCGCTCACCTGGTGGGGGCGGAGGCGGAAACGCTTCGGAGAGGGCACGTCTGCGCCGCCCCAGGCTCCCCTCGACGAGCTCGACTCGATGCTCGTTGAGCTCGAGAGGAGGGTCGGCCGGGAGCCGGCTGAGGGGGTGTGCGATCGCCTGGCTGTCGGGTTGCGCCATTATCTCGAGCGACGCAGCGGCGAACCAGCCGAGGAGATGACATCCTTCGAGCTGCGCCTGTTGACCCGTAGGCTCGGGTGGCCGGAGTCGATCCAACGGGGTGTCCAGAGCGTGATGGGTACGGCGGATCGTGTCCGCTTTGGCCGGTTTCCGACCGGCGAGGAGGAGCTCAGACGCGCCATCACCACCACCCGCGACACGGGTGTCGCTGTCGAGGAGCACCTGCGGCCGGACCAGGAGGAGAGCGCGATCGAGGAGGCGGCCGGATGATCAGTCCACATATCTCACCGGGTTCCGTCGCGAGGGTGGCGAGGTGCCGTGCCCAGTGGGGTTTTCGACCCAGAGGCCCGGCCAGAGCCCCCAGTACCGTCCGCCGATGGGGCTCGCGAGCCGAGGTCAAGGCGCGAGGAGGAGTCGATGCCCGAGCATCGTCGACGACAAGCAACGAAGAGATCGGCCGCGATCCCCATCGGCCCGAAGGGTTGCGGCGGCATGGCCCCGTCTTCGTCGTTGCCGCTCCTCGGCGATGGAGGGACATCGCTGTCCTCGCGGCGCCTAGAAGCCGGGGCCATGGCGCTCGCAACGGACGACGCTGGGGGCTCCGGCCGGACCTCGCGGGGCGCGGAGTCGTACTTGACAGTACGTCGAGCACACCGAGGCGAGAAAATACCGCTGAGTGCGGGGCATCGCCGGCCGGAGTAGGAAGCTGGTGAGATATGTGGACTAATCTCTCGGCGCCATTGTGGCTCTCGCTGATCGGGGTTGGCGTCGTCGCGGCGGCACTGTGGATCCTCCGTCGGCGATGGCAACGCTATCCGTTCCCCCTCGAGGCGCGGGTCGACCGGAAGGGGTCCCGCCGCTTCGGCTGGACCGCGCTCGCCGGTGTGCTGGCGGCTTCGGCCTTCGTGCCTCTGGCGGTGGCCCTGGCACGACCGCAGGAGGTTCTATCCCGGCTTCTCGAACACGCAGAGGGCGTGGACATGGTGATTGCTCTCGATGTTTCCGGATCGATGGCGGCGTTGGATTTTCGGCCGTCTGACCGGCTCGGGGTGGCGAAGGAGACGATCGGGCGTTTCCTCGACCGTCGGCCGCACGACCGCATCGGGTTGGTGGTTTTTGCCGGGGCGGCGGTGACGATCTGTCCCATCACCCTCGACCATGATGTTGCCCATCATCTCCTCGATCAGGTCAAGCTGCGAACTCTTCCTGACGGCACCGCCATCGGGCTGGGGCTGGGAACCGCCGTCAACCGCCTGCGAACCTCGTCGTCCGAGTCCAAGGTTGTGGTCCTCGTCACGGACGGGTCCAACAATGCCGGCCAACTCGACCCGAGAACCGCAGCCGAGCTCGCCCGCGACGAGGGCGTCACCGTCCACACAGTGCTCGTTGGACGAGGCGGCAAGGTGCCGATCCCGGTGTGGATGCGAGATCCGCGGACCGGCCGCGAGACCTCGCAAATCCGCAATGTGGAGGTCGACGTCAACCCCGAGCTGCTGGCGGAGATCGCGCGCAGCACCGGAGGTACTTCGTTCCGGGCCCGCGATCCCGAGGCCCTCGAAGAGATTTTCGCGGAGATCGACACGATGGAGCGAACTGTCTTCACGTCGACTCGCCTGGTGCGATTCCGGGAACGGTTCGAGCCGTGGGCCCTTGCAGCCCTCGTGCTGTTGGTGGCCGGGACTCTCCTTGAAGGCGTGGCGGGGAGAATGCCGTGGTGAGCTTTGCGGAGCCGACTCGACTGGTGCTGCTGGCAGCGCCGGCGGTGGCGGCGACGCTCGCTTACTTCCGCCACCGTCGCCGTCTCAGACAACAGCGGCGGCTCGCCTCGCCGGGGGTCTGGCGGCGTCTGTTGGGCGGGGTGCCCTCAACCGGATGGATTCGACTCCTCTCCTGGAGCGGTGCGGCTGCGCTCATGGCGCTCGCGGTCGCCAGACCACAGTGGGGCGAACTGCCTGCCGAAGAGACGATCCGCACCCGAGATCTGGTGGTGGCGTTGGATGTTTCCGACTCCATGTTGTGTCCGGATCTGCGCCCGTCGCGGCTCGCGCGCAGCATCGAAACCCTGATCCATCTGCTGCCGGAGATCGAGGGCAACAGGGTCGCGGTGGTTGTGTTTTCAGGCGAGGCGTATGCGTTGGTGCCGTTGACCACCGATCTCGGCGCCGTGGCGGTCTTTCTCGGGGGAGTACAGCCCGGAATGGTGGCTCTACCGGGATCCAATCTGGAACGGGCTGTGAATTCATCGCTCGATCTCCTTCCCGACGAAGGCGAGGGGAGGGTGTTGCTGCTCTTTACCGACGGTGAGAACCTGCAGGGAGACGTCGGTGACGCGACCGCGGCTCTGCGCGAGGCGGGAGTTGGGATGCTCGGCGTTGTCGCCGGGACCGAGCAGGGCGGCCCTATCCCAGAGATCGACGAAAGAGGCGGCGTGCACTACAAGCGCGATGCCGACGGACAACCGGTCGTGACCCGGGCTCATCCGGAGGTGCTGCAAGAGATCGCAGACTCCGTGGATGGAGAGGTCGTGACCCTGAGCGATCCCGATGTGGTGAGCCAGATCACCGCCGCGGTCGAGCGGTTGCGCACCCGCGAGGTCGAGGCCACCCGTTCGGTGCGCCTCATCGAACGCTTTCCTCTCTTCCTGGCCGGTGCGGCGGTTCTTCTGCTGGTGGGATTTGCCGTGTCGCCGTGGCGGCGGGTAGCCACGGCAGCGCTGGTCCTCGGGCTGGTTGTTCCCACGGCCCTCGCGCAGCAGGGCGTCTCGCCGGCCGGTTCGGCGCCGTCTGTCCGCGGGCCACCTGCAACTACCGAGACCGCGGATGGCGCGTTGCCGGAAGCTCCATGGTGGCAGCGGCTGATTCCCGGCGGCAGTCGCCGGCTCGCTCGTAGCGGCGTCGCCCGCTGGCGGGCCGCGGATGTCGAGGGGGCGACGACGGCTTTCGCCGGCGCTGCCGAGCTCGATCCCCAGCAACCGAAGCGCCTCTACGATCTCGGCACCGCGCTCGCTGCCTCCGGCAATCTGGAGACCGCGTTTCCGATGCTCGAGGCGGCGAATGAGGGAGGGGTCCGGGGCGCTGCATACAACTCGGGCACCGCGGCCCTCGGGGGCATGCAGGCCGAGGCCGCCCTGAGCTGGCTGCGAAGCGCGATGCTCGAAGATTCCGACGATCTCGAGGCCAAGCACAACTACGAGCTGGCGCTGCGGTTGCGGGAGGAACAGCAGCAACAGCAACAGCAGCAGGATCAGCAGCAGGATGAGGAACAGGATCAGGATCAGGAGAACCAGGAGCAGCAGGAGAACGACGAGGAGGGGAAGCCAACCCAGACCCCGACACCGTCTGCAAGCCAGGGTGCGGCGCCGACTCCCACCCCGGATCCCAACCAGCCGTTGTATGCCGCGCTCGAGCGAGCCGAAGCCGAGGCGCGGGAAGCCATGCGATCACCGACGCCGAGCGCCGGTAAGGTGGAGAAGGACTGGTGAGATATGCGGGCTAGCCTGCGTTTCGCCGGTGTCGTGCTGGTCTCGGTTCTGGCCGCTGCCGTGGCCTCCGCCTCCGAGCCGAGCTTGGAGGTGCTGCTGGATCCAAGGGTCTTCGGGGTCGAGGATGCTGCGAGGCTCGTGGTGCGGATTCTCGAGCCGGCGGGCACGCCGGTGGTGAGTCTGGGCGAACTCAACAACCTCGAAGTGGTGTCGGGTCCGTCGACCAGCTCCGAGTTCTCGTGGGTCAACGGCGCGGCGACCCGTGCCGTCAGCTTCACCTACATACTGCGGGGAGTGGAGGTGGGAGCGGCTTCGGTGGGACCGGTACGAGTGGAGATCGGCGACACCGAGCTGCTTGCCGAAGCGATGAGCGCTGAGGTCGTTCCGGGAAGCGTGGTTCCGAAGCGTGCCGGCCGCCGCCGGTCGGTCTTTTCGCTCGATCCTTTCGAGGACATCCTCGGGCGCCGGCAGCCGGCCAGATCGGCTCGGGTGGGCCTGCGCCAGCAGGTCAGCGCGCGGCAGGTGGTGCTCGGCCAACCGGTCGTTGCCACCATCGTGCTCGATACCACCGCGGGCGGCGTCGATGGTTTCGAATGGGTGACCGCACCGTCCTATCCGGGGTGGTGGGCGCAACGGGTCGAGCCGCCGGTACGGATAGCGGGTGAGGTCGTCGAGGTGGACGGCGTTCGTTACAACCGTTTCACGGTTGCTCAGCACGTGCTGGTGCCCCTCAAGGCGGGCCGGCTCGCGCTGCCGGTGGTCGCAGCGAGGATCGGATTCCGGGCATCGAGTATTTTCGCACCGCAGCAGGTCGTCGAGCGGGGAACGCAGGAGATCGTGATTGACGTCGGGCCGCGGCCGCAAGCCCCTGAGGGATTTTCCGGGGCGGTGGGTAATCTGCGCTATTCGGCGAAGGTCGAACCCGCAACGATCGATTTCGGGGAGTCCGCCGTGCTCTCCATCGAGCTCCGTGGCAACGGCAACCTGCCGCTGGTGGAGGCGCCGGCGCTGTGGCCGAGCTGCCCCGGTTGCGACAGCTACCCTCCGGAAGAGGACAGCGCGGTCATCGTGGATGACTCCGGCATTCACGGTACTCGAACGTGGCGCACGACTCTGGTGCCGCGGGAATGGGGCGAGATCGAGCTCGAACCGGTGACGCTGGCGGTCTACGATCCGCCGGCGGGTCGATTCCGGCAACAGACCGTGGGACCTTTACAGCTGGTTGTGAATCCACCGCCGCCGACCCCGGCGCCGTCTCCGGCTGACGAACTCGTATCCGAAGCCGGCAGCCCGGTGGAAGAGGGAACCTCTCCCTTGCCGGTGGCCGGTGGCACTTCCGTTCCCTGGCCATGGATCCTCGGTGCGCTTGGGCTGGGTTTGCTGGTGGGAGGGGTCGCACCGATGATCGCCGCCCGCCGTCGGAAGACGGCTCTGCCCGCGCGACGAACGGGGGAGAGCCCGGCCGAGCGTGCACGGGAACTGCAGGTGGCGCTCGAGCGCTGGTGGCTCGATGCGCGGATGCGGTCGAAGGGGAAGGCTCTTGAAGAGGAGATGCAACAGGTGCGGCGCGATCTCGAGGAGGTGCGTTTTGCGCCCAGTCGGGCCGACCACACCGAAACCGTGGTCGATCTCGAGGAGCGACTGCGGGGACTGATGCGTCGTGCATGATACGATTTTAGAATGTCTCAACCAGAGGTCTTCAGCCTGCCTCTCGGCGATCTCGAGCCGTTCCTTGATCGAAAGAGGTACTCGGCCTTCGCCATGTCACAGCTCCAGCTGTCCTCCTTTCTCGCGGAGATTCTGAGGAAGGCCAACGACTTCGTGCCCTCGGAGGCGGGCTCGATCCTCATGGACCAGCCGGTGGAGCGAGCGGAGACCCCGGACGAGGTCCTGCTGTATTTTGTCGCCGCCTTCGGTCCCTCCGGGTCCTCGATGCTCGGCAAGAGCATTCCGGCCGATACCGGCGTCGTGGGGCATGTGTATCGAACCGGTGAACCCTACCTGATGTCCGATCCCGAGAGCGACCCGAATTTCTACCCCAAGTTCGACCAGGACCACGAGTTTCGAACCACCGGCGTCATTGCGGTGCCGGTGCGCATCGAGCGCACGGTGTGCGGCGTCCTCGAGTTGCTCAATCGTTCCGACGGCAAGCCGTACTCCGAGCGCGACATGAAGATGCTCGAGATCTTTGCCCGTTACACCTCGATCTCGATCGAGAATCTTCTCGACGCCCAGCGCGCCAACGAGATGGCGCGGCGAGATGATCTCACGGGGCTGTACAACGATCGCTTCTTCCACCACCGCCTGAGCGAGGACCTGATCCGAGCCGATGTTACCCGCTCGACCGTGGCGCTGCTCTTCCTCGACATTGACGATTTTAAGGCCGTCAACGATACCCACGGCCACCTTGCGGGCTCGCAGGTTCTCAAGGAGTTCGGCTACCTCCTGACCTCGGCGGTGACCGACGAGAAGGCGACCCTCGCCCGGTACGGCGGCGATGAGTTTGTGGTCATCCTCCCCGATCACGATCTCGAGATGGCCTGCGAGGTGGCGACCTCAATCCAGCAGGCCCTTGCCGGCACCCAGTTTTTGCAGGGTTCGTTTTCCTGGGCCGATGGCCCGGTGTACTGGCGGACGCCTCTGACGGGCTCCATCGGTGTTGCCGTATATCCCTACCACCTTCCCCGGCAGGGAACCACCGACATGAAGAAGAACCTCCTCCTGCGAGCCGCCGATCTCGCGATGTACCGGGGCAAGGAGAACGGCAAGAACCAGATCCGCATCGCGGACTGACCCGCGTCCGAGCCCGAGCCCGACCCCGAGCCCGCCCGCCGCCCGCGGTCTTCGACCACGGCCACGGTCGCTCACCGTCGCGCCCTCGCGAGCCTGCGGCGCGCCGGCGGGCTACCTTCGAGCAAGGCCGTACCCCCACCCTGTATTGGATCGCGCCGATTCCGGACCTCTGGCCGAGTTTTCCTCCCTCCGCTCGGTCGGGATGGCCGGACGGCCTATCCCTCCTCGCTCCAGTCGGAGAAACTCACCCAGAGGCCCAAACTCGTCGCGATCGCGAAACCTCCGCTGTGCTCCGGTTTCGCGGGGCCTGGTTCAGTCCTTTTACGCCCGAGGTCGGCGCGGCGGCTTCGCCGCCCCTGGCGCTGCCGCTGCAGGCCTCTGCTGTGGCCCGCGATACGCTGCAATATGGCGCGGCGCGCAAGCGCGCACCATCTCACGACGTCTCACGGCCCTCGCGACGAGGCCCTCCGCAACAGCGCCGCGCCGACTGTAGGCTCCGGGAGGAGGATGCAAGCTGGGGGTGGGTGGAGCTAATACCTAATACCTAATACCTTCCTTGCGACGAGGCCCTCCACAACAGCGGCACGCCGACTCAAGGCTCCGAGGGAACCTTGCAGGCTTTGGGTGGGTGGATCTGGGTCAATCTGGGTTATCTGTGGGCTTCCTTGAGCGGGTGGGTGAAAAATCCGAAATCCGAAATCCGAAATTCCTCCTGGGTTGATGGATAGCCCGAACGCGCCAATATGGCAGAATCTTCCAAAACAACGATCTTTTCAGTACGGGAACGTTGGCAGGCTTTTTGCTGTTGCATATCCTGATAGGTGGCGGTGTGTCCTGAATACATCGGTCTTTGGAGGAAAACAAAAATGAAAACTGATACCCACAAAGTATTTTCTCTCGCCGCGGTGGTCGTTGCGGCGATTCTCTTCGGCATGGTGCTCTCGGGTGGTCTGGACATCACCAAGCAGGTCGGCGCCGACCGCCCGGACCCGGTGCCGGCGGCCGCTCCTGGCGGCATGGTGCTGCCGGATTTCGTAACCCTTGCCGATCACGTTGTTCCGTCGGTGGTCTCGGTGTACTCCGCCGACGTTCAGGAGCCGTCCGAACAGCGGCAACAGATGCCCAATGATCCTTTCCACTTCTTCTTCGGCCCACGCGACGAGGGCAGGGAGCGCCAGCCTCGAGTGCAGCGGTCCTCGGGCTCTGGCTTCTTTATCACGGCGTCCGGTGAAATTCTCACCAACAACCACGTGATCGAGGATGCGGACCAGATTCGGGTGCGACTCGCCGACGAGGAGACCGAGTACAGGGTGGAGGTTGTGGGCACCGACCCGGCCACCGACATCGCACTGCTCCGGGTTGTGAAACCGGATCATGATTTTCCTCATCTCAATCTCGGCGACTCGGCCGCTGTTCGTGTTGGTGAGTGGGTGCTGGCCGCGGGCAATCCGCTCAACATGGAGCACACCGTCACGGTCGGTGTGGTTTCGGCAAAGGGCAGGTCGCTCGGGCTCTCCGCGGATTCGTCGTCGTTCGAGAATTTCATCCAGACCGATGCCGCCATCAACTTCGGCAACTCCGGTGGCCCGCTGGTGAATCTTCACGGCAACGTGATAGGAATCAACACGGCCATCAACGCTGCCGGCCAGAACATCGGGTTTGCGATTCCGATTGATGTCGCGCGCCGAATCCTGCCGCAGCTGCGCGAGAGCGGTCGGGTCGTGCGCGGTTACCTGGGTGTCTCCATCAACAATCTGAGCCGCACGGAAGCCGAGGCCTTCGGCCTTCAGAGCACCGATGGCGCGTTGGTCGAGCAGGTGGTCCCGGGGCATGCGGCGGAAACGGCGGGCATGCTCCATGGCGACGTCATCATCTCGGTCGACGGACAGCGAATCTCTGATACCCGCGAGCTCATCGACACCATCTCCGGAATGCCGCCTGGTACAAAGGTCGAGCTCGGGGTCATCCGAAACGGCAAGTCGCGCGATATCGCTGTGACTCTCGAGGAGCGGGAGCTACAGGAGACAACCGCTGATCCATCCCGAGACCCCGATGACGAAGGCGACGTCTTCGAGCGGGCCGGCGTGACGGTTACCGAGCTGAGCCCGGGCGCGCGCCAGAACTTCCGCATCGGATCGGAGATCGAAGGCGTGGTCGTGACCCGTGTTCGTCCGCTGTCGCCGGCGAGCGAGGAGGGGGTGCAGCCGGGTTACGTTATTACCGAGGCCAATGGTGCCTCCATCACCAGTCCCTCCGACCTGCGAGCGGCGACGGAGCAGGTCGAGGCCGACGGTTACTTGCGGCTGTATGTCTACATCCCGCGCGCCGATGTCTATCGGTTCGTGATCCTGAAGCTCGAGGAATAGACACCTCCTCGAATATTCAACGACGGGGCGCGCCGGAAGGTGCGCCCCGTTTCTTTTTCCACTTCGTGCCCGCCCGCCGTCCGCGGTCTTCGCCCGCGGCCACGCGGCCTCGGCCGACGCCCCCTCCGAGCCAAGCTCTCGTCGGTCGCGCCAACCTCGACCGCTGCGCGCCTGCGGCGCGCCGGCGGGCTACATTCGAGCGCGGAGAAGCCGTCGACCTCCATTTTCCCGCCCCCACCCCCCGCCCACCCGCCCTCGGAAAGCCGCGTTGGGCTTCGCCCACCACGCCTTTCCGAGAGGTAGGAGTGATAAATGGCATTCGAGGCTGATTGTGGTTCGTCGACGATGCTGGATGAACCCCGCGTGGCGACCGAGGCCAGGTCCCCCGTGCCGGGAAAATGCCGGGGGGCGGCATGTATGCCGCCCCCGCGGGGACATGACATAACGCGGGAAGGGGCGGGCACGTCACGGTTGCCTCGAGGCCCAGTTGAGAAATACTCTGTGTTTTCCTCTGTGTCCTCTCTGTGCCTCTGTGGTTCTTCGGTGTGTGGGCTCGTCACGGCGTATCGAACAGCGCGAAGCCGGATGGGCGGAAAATTCGAAATTCGAAATTGACTGGGCTAGTTCGTACCCTCTGTCCCTGTCTCCCCGGCGTTCTGCGGCGGGTCGGGGATCGGCCCGAAGCTCTGCTCGTACATCTGCATATTGTGGCTCAATGCGCGGTGCAGCTGCTTGGCTTGGAACGGGTTCATGATGATGCGGGCCACCACGGGGATGTCCTCCCGCCCAGGTACGGTTCGTCCGAAATCCAGAAGCACCTCGGAGAAGTTATGGGCGATGCTGACGAAGTTCGAGTACTCGCCGAGGCCGACCTCGGAACTTAGCGTCAACCGTGGCGCTTTTGGTGTTTTCGGCGTGTCGTCACTCATGCTGCCTCCCAGGGAGCCGTTAGAACGTTAGAACGTTAGCACGTTAGAACGTTGAACGTTCACAGCTCGCCCGGTGGTGAGTACTGGCGAAAAGTCGTCATCATGGACTGGAGGGGCCTCGTGGCGGTCCTGCTTCCGCATCCGATGTGCCCGTCGCTATCGCAATCGCTATCGGTATCGGTATCGAAACCTCAAGTCGATGGCGTCCATCTCGATAGCGATAGCGATCCCGATAGCGATAGCGATTACACCCTGAACCCTGCACCGCGCCGCGCGCATGTCACAATCGGGTCGGTGACCACGATGAATCGCGACGATATTGTGCTCGATCTCTTCCGCCTGGCCGCGACGGACCGGCGACATGGCGCCTCTGAAATCGAGGAGGTGTTGCTGAGAGGGCTCCTGGCGTCGGGCGGCGATTGGTCGCGGGAGTCGTTGCTCTCAGGCGCCCGCCTCCTCGCCGAGGGGCAGCCTGCAATGGCCAATCTGCGCTCCCTGGCAACGAGGGCCGCTTCTCCGGGGTTTCGACGATTCCTCGAGCAGCGAGCCGGGATGTTGGACACGTTGTCGCACCGGCTCGCAGCCAGCGGCTGGCCGTACCTCGAGAGATCAAACACGGTTGTGACGATCTCCAGGTCGACCGCTGTCGCGGCGGTGGTGGAAGGGGCCTGGGATCGCGGTTGGCGGGGCTCGGTGGTTGTTCTGGACGGCACCGTCACGGGCTGCGGGCAGGATCAAGCTCGCCGCCTTTTGGTCTCGGGGGAAGCCGTGTCCCGACCGGATGCCACGGCGCCGTCGTGTCTCGACACGTCCGGGGTGGTGGTTCTTGTCGGCGCCGATGCCGTTGGACCGCAGCGCTTCATCAATGCGGCGGGAACCACGATGCTGATGGAGCTGGCTGCTGCTCGAGGGTTGCAGCGGGTGCTGGCGGCCGACTCCGGCAAGGACGTGAGCGAACAAGAACTGGATGAGATAGCGGATGTACTGCCGCGCCACAGCGATTCTCCGGACCGGGAGTGCCCGGTATTCGAGGTGATTCCAATGAACCTCGTGAGCACGCGGATCACTGAGTAAGGAATAGCTGTTAGCTAAGAGCTGATCCGGTGCGCGTTTTTGTATGCCCACTTTCCTGTGCTAAGGTGCGCATCGTGCATGTTTTGCGACGACTGCTGCCGCTGCTGATCCTCATTCTGCCGGTATTTCTGCTGGCGGCAAAGCCGGCGCCGATGGCCATTTCGATCGACGCTCTCGAGGGAAGCGCCAAACTCCACGCTGTGATCGACCGCGTGGTGGAGAGTCAGCGCGCGGTGCGAACCTTGCAGGCGGACTTCGTACAACTCAAACAGAGCGAGTTGCTCCTCGAGGCGGTGGAATCGTCGGGGGTCTTCCTGTTCCGCGCCCCCAACCTGGTGCGTTGGGACTATCAGCAGCCGGATCTGATGGTCGTCCTCTTTGCCGACGACACGGTCACGACGTACCACCCACAGCAGGGGCGCGCCGAACGCCTCAAGGTCTCCGGCAAACAGCGCCGCTTCGTCCGCGTGCTTGCCGGGACGCAACCGCTCGACGATCTCACGTCGAGCTTTGCCGTCACACTTGCCGACCCCGGGGGTGAAGAGCCCTATCACCTCACGCTGCGACCGGTGACGTCGATGCTGAAAAAGAGGTTGCGTGCAGTGGAGATCGAGGTTGATCGCGCTCTCTTCCTGCCGGTGGCGGTCGAGTACAAAGAGGCGGACGGTGACAGCACCCGCTATGAGTTCAACAACTTGGTGATTAATTCTCCGATTGACGACTCGCAGTTCCACCTCGATTTCGGGGTCGGTGTACGGTTGCAGACCCTCGACGCCTCATCAGGCGTCGGCTGATCCGAGCGGCGACTCAATAATTTCATGCTGCCCTTTTCTGTTGTCGGTGAAGATGCGGAGAGCACGGCTCGGGCCGCCGAGTTGACGACGCCCCATGGTGTCGTCCACACGCCGGCTTTCATGCCTGTGGGGACCGCCGGAACGGTCAAGGGCATGGCTGCGTGGGAGCTCGAACGCGTGGGCCCGGAGATGATCCTCGCCAACACCTACCACCTGCTGCTGCGTCTCGGTACCGAACGCATTGTGAGCCTCGGCGGGTTGCACCGGGTGATGGGTTGGGATGGGCCGATCCTCACCGATTCCGGAGGGTACCAGGTGTACTCGCTGGCCAAGCGGCGCAAGGTGGAGCCCGACGGCGTCGTTTTCCAATCCCACATCGATGGCAGCGAGCACCGGTTGACCCCGGGAAACGTCATCGAGACCCAGGCGTCGATAGGCGTGGACGTGGCGATGGTGCTCGACGAATGCCTGCCCTATCCGGTCGAGCCCCGGCAGGCTGAGAAATCCACTATGACCAGCGTGGACTGGGCGCTGCAAGGGCTCGAGCGGGCCGGGCGGATCCGCGCCGAGTGCCCGGACTGGGGCGGAGGAGTTTTCGCAATCCAGCAGGGTTCCCTCGATTCAGACCTCCGCCGTCGCTGTACCGACGCCCTGGCGGCGGCGGATTTCGATGGTTTCGCGATCGGCGGTCTGGCCGTCGGCGAGCCCCCAGCGGCCCTATACGAGGCGGTGGCGATGGCATCCCCCATGTTGCCCGGTCACCGTCCGCGATACCTCATGGGCGTGGGCTATCCCGAGGACATCCTGCACGCGGTGGGATGCGGCGTGGATCTCTTTGACTGTGTCCTCCCCACCCGGTCGGCGCGAACCGGTAAGGTCTTTACTTCGATGGGTGATCTCGCCATCAAGAACGCCCGCCATGCGGACGACCCGCGCCCCCTCGACGAGTCGTGTTCGTGCCCGACCTGCGCCGTTTACTCTCGCGCCGTTCTACGCCATCTCTTCGTGGCCAACGAGGTGACCTCGGTGGTGCTGCTCACCATTCACAACCTCTGGTACTTTCTGAGCTTGATGCGCGGGGCGCGGGAGGCTATCATGGCGGGCCGCTACACGCGGTTTCGCGCGCAGGTGGAGAGCGATCGCAATCGCACAGCGTGAGAAGACCGGGCTAAGAGAGGTGAATCATGGAGAGTGCAGCAGGCGGGGGTGGTCCCCTTGGAATGATGATGATGTTCGCCCTGATTTTCGGGGTCTTCTACTTTCTCGTCATCATGCCCGCAAAAAAACAGCAGAAGAAGAAAGAGGCCATGATCGGGGCCCTCAAAAAGGGTGACAAGGTCGTGACCAGCGGCGGCATCTTCGGCACCGTATCCGCGGTCGAGGAGCAGACTGTACTGCTCAAAATCTCGGAAAATACGAAAATCAGGATCTCCAAGAGCGCCATCGGCGGACCGGTGGGCGCGGACGGGGCCCCGCCCGAAAGCCCCCAGAAGTAGAGCGGAGGCGAGAGTGGACTCGAAGATCATATGGCGAATCGTACTGATCCTGGCGGTGGTGGCCCTGTGTGTGTGGTCGCTCTACCCGCCCGGAGAGAAGATCCACTTCGGCCTCGACCTCTCGGGTGGCATCCACCTCGTTCTGCAGGTGCAGACCGACGATGCCATCAAGGCGGAGCTTGACGACGCCTCGCAGCGGCTGGTGAGCCGCGCACAGGAGGATGGCGTCGAGCTCGGTATGGTCGAGTCGAATATCTCGGACCTCAGCTTCACGGTTGAGGTGCCGGCGGATACCGACACCGCCGCCCTGCGCCAGCTGGCGTCCGATTGGGTACCCGGCTACAAGGCGAGCCCCGGGGTTGGTGGGTGGACGTTCCAGCTGCCGCCGAACATGGACCGCACGGTGCGCGACATGGCGGTGCGCTCGTCTCTGGAGACCATCTGGAACCGAGTCGACCAGTTCGGTGTCGCCGAGCCGGTGATCCAGCGCCAGGGTTTGGAGAGCGACCGCATCCTGGTTCAGCTGCCCGGTGTGGATGACCCGGCACGGGTCAAGGACCTCATCTCTTCGACGGCTTTTCTGGAATTCCAGGAGGTCGTCGGTGGGCCCTCGCCCGACCGCCAGAGCCTGATTGCAGGGCTCGGCGGCAACCTGCCGTCCGACTCCGAGATTGTCCCGGGAGATCAGGAAGACCTTGACGGCAATGTCATCGGCACCGAGTACTACGTGCTCAAGAAAGCGGCCATCATCTCGGGCCAGGAGCTGCGCTCCGCGCGCCGAAGCCAGGATGAGTACGGTCAGGCGGTGGTGAACTTCGCCACCCAGCCGCACGCCGCCGAAAAGTTCGGCCAGTACACTGGCTCCCACATCGGCACCCGGATGGCCATCGTCCTTGACAATAAAGTGATCTCGGCGCCGGTGATCGAGTCACGAATCCCGGGCGACGGCCGTATTACCGGCAACTTCACCGTCGAGGGTGCCGAAGACCTGGCGCTGAAACTTCGCGCCGGTGCGCTGCCGGCCACGATCACCTACCTCGAGGAGCGGACCGTCGGACCGTCGCTCGGCCACGACTCGGTGGTGCGCGGGGTTCGGGCCGCGGTCTCGGGGCTGCTGATAGTGATGATCTTCATGCTCGTCTACTACCGGATGTCGGGCCTCAACGCCAATGTCGCGCTGATCCTCAACATCATCATCCTACTCGGCGCGATGGCCTATTTCGGCGCTACCCTGACCCTGCCCGGCATCGCCGGCGTGATCCTCACCATCGGCATGGCGGTCGACGCCAACGTTCTGATCTTCGAGCGGATCCGCGAGGAGCTCAGGGTGGGCAAGACCGTGCGCGCAGCCGTCGACACCGGGTTCGCGCGTGCGTTCGGCACAATCCTCGACGCCAACCTGACGACGCTCATTGCCGCCCTCTTCCTCTTCAACTTCGGCACCGGCCCGATCAAAGGCTTCGCGGTGACCCTTTCGATCGGCATCCTGGCCAGCGTGTTCACGGCCGTATTCGTCTCCCGCACCATATACATGATCGCGCTTGGGAGCCGTGAACGGGTCGAGACGCTGAGCATCTGATTGGAATCAACCATGCGCATCATCGGCGACACCAATATTCCTTTCCTGTCCTACCGGAGGATTGCCCTCACTCTATCGGCGCTGGTCATCGTCGCCGGTCTGGCCTACGAGTTCCTCGGGCCGGGGCTCAACCTCGGCATCGACTTTGTCGGCGGCACCCAGGTCACCCTGAAGTTCCGCGAGGAGCCGGATCTCGGCGAACTGCGATCCGCCATCTCGGACCTGACCTCGGGAACTCCCCTGATCCAGACCTTCGACGAGGCCGAAAAACACGAGATTCTGATCCGGGTCGAAAACCCCGAGGGTGAGGAGGGCGATTTTGTACGACCGATCATCGACCTCCTGAATGGGGACCTCAACTCCGATCTCAACGGTCGGTTCGACCTCAATCTCAAGGGATCGCACGCGCTCATCAGTCTCCTGGCGACGGCCGACCCCGACGGCGTGGGCGGTGACGAGGAGGCTCGCAACCTGTACTACGAGCCGATGGCCGAGGCAGTCCTCGACCACCGCAAGAAGAACGGAATCTACTCTTCGATCGACGAGCTCGGCGATGTGGCGGATCTGAGCGTCGATTCGCGGGACTATCTCGAGGACACTGCGGCGGTCGGTGCCTTCTCCCTTCTCGGTGCGGAGAACGTTGGACCGGCGGTGGGCGCGGATCTGCAGAAAAAGGCACTGCTGGCGATCGGATTCTCACTGGTCGGGATGCTGGTCTACATCTGGATTCGCTTCCAGCTTCCTTACGCCGTGGGTGCGGTGGCGGCGCTCTTCCACGACGTGCTCATCACTCTCACCGCTCTCTCGGTGACCCACCGCGAGATGAACCTGCCGACAGTTGCTGCCCTGCTGACCCTGGTCGGGTACTCAGTCAACGACACTGTGGTTGTCTTCGACCGGGTGCGCGAAAACTTGCGGCTGCACCGCGGTGAGGATCTCGAGGAGCTGATGGACCGTTCGATCAATCAGACCCTGTCGCGGACCTTTATCACCTCGGGAACCACTCTGGTGGTGGTGTTGAGCCTCTACATATTCGGTGGCGACGTCATCAACACCTTTGCTTTCGTGCTCCTGGTGGGGATCATCATCGGTACCTACTCGTCGATCTTCGTCGCCTCCCCGGTGGCCCTGGCAATGAACAAGTTGCTGGTCTCGCGACGGGAACACAGGCGGCTCAAGGGACGCCGCTGAAAGAATTAGGAATGAGGAATTAGGAATTTCCACCCCTGCCCTCCATTTCGATTGGAGTGGGTGGGTGGAGAATCCGAAATCCGCGATCCTCAATCCCTAATTCCGCGGGTGGTCTTGTCACGGCGTAGCCCGTGGGGCGAAGCCGGATGGGCTGCATTCCTAATTCCTAACTCCTAATTCCTAATTCGAAATTGCCCCTTCCCCTCATGTAATCCACATGACATTGAGCGCCGAAATCGGTGCGAATTCGCGGCTCCCTTGACCCGGCAGATAAGATAGTTAGATGGCAATTGCGGCGAAGATCCGCATCGAGGACATCCTCACCCGGATGGAGCGATATCGTCCTGATTTGGACGAGGACCTCCTGCGCCATGCATACGTGTTTGCGGCCAATCGTCATCAGGGACAATCGCGGCGTTCTGGAGAGCCGTACTTCACCCATCCTCTGACCGTGGCCTGGATCCTTGCTGAGATGGAGCTCGACGAGGAGACAGTCGCCGCCGGCCTGCTCCATGACCTCGTCGAAGACACACCGACCACGGCCGAGGAGCTCGAGGTCGAGTTCGGTTCCGAGGTGGCGCGGTTGGTGATGGCACTCACCAAGATGGCCGATTTCGAATCGAGCTACTCGAGCCGCGAGGCCACCGAGGCAGAGAACTTCCGCCGCCTCCTGCTGGCGTCGATGGACGACGTGCGCGTCATCCTCATCAAGCTTGCCGACCGGCTGCACAACATGCGCACCCTTGGCTTTCTCGACCGCGATCGGCAGATAGCGATTGCGCGCGAGACCCTGGAGATCTTTGCGCCGATCGCCAACCGGCTCGGTATCGGCAGCATCAAGACCGAAATGGAGGACCTGTGCTTTCGCTATCTCCATCCCAAGGAGGCCGAAAAGCTGGAGAAGGAGATCGAGGAGAGGAGGGAGGCGGCCGACCGATGGTTCGCCGAGATTCGCACCATCCTCGAAAATCTGCTCGCGAAGAACGGCATCGAGGGCAGTGTTCATGGTCGGGTCAAACACCTGTACTCGATCTTTGAAAAGCTCAAGCGGCAGGAGGTGGACGTTGCCAACGTCTTCGATTTTCTCGCTTTCAGGATCATCGTGTCGTCGGTGGCCGACTGCTACGCCACGCTCGGTCTGGTCCACCAGCAGTGGCCACCGGTTCCCGGACGGCTCAAGGACCATGTTGCGATTTCGAAACCCAATGCATACCAGTCGCTGCACACAACCGTGATCGGACCAGAAGGCCATCCGTTCGAAATCCAGATCCGGACAAGCGAAATGAACACGATTGCGGAGTTCGGCATCGCGGCCCACTGGAGCTACAAGGAGAAGGGTTCGCACGCGCCGGCCGAGGACTCTCGGGTTGCCTGGCTTCGGGCCGTTCTCGACCATTCCGAGGGATCGTCACCGCGTGAGTTTCTCGATTCCCTCAAGGTTGATCTCTATCCGGACGACGTCTACTGTTTCACTCCTCGCGGCGATGTCTTTTCCTTTCCCCGCGGCGCAACCGTTCTCGATTTTGCGTACCGCGTCCACACTCAAGTCGGCCAAACCTGCATCGGTGGTCGCACCAACGGTCGCTGGGTACCCCTGAAGACTGAAATCCGGAACGGCGACATCGTCGAGATCACGACCTCGAATCGGCAGCGTCCCCACCACGACTGGCTGGCTATCGTGACCACAAGCCGTGCGCGATCGAAGATCCGCGCATGGTTGAAGAGGGAGGAGAAGGAGCGCGCTCTCGAGGTCGGACGAAAACTCGTGGACCGGGAGCTTCGCAAGATCGGAACCTCCCTGCGGAAGGTCACCGGGGGCGAAGAGCTCGCAGAGGTAGTCGCTGCAAGAGGGCTGGACAGGGAGGAGGATCTGCTGGCCGCCGTCGGTTTCGGCAAGCTGCCGGTGACCGTGGTGACCACGCCTTTCCGAAAGGACGAGCCGTCAGTCGAGGAGCCCCCGGGGAAGAGCCAATCGCGATCGGAGCCGACCTCGACGGATAGCCTTGCGCTCGAGGTCACCGGAGACGCCGACTTCCTCGTCTATCTCGCAAAGTGCTGCAAACCGCTGCCCGGCGAGGACATCGTGGGTTTCGTGACGCGGGGGAAGGGTGTGGCGGTGCACGCCCGGAACTGCCCGAACGTCAAGAACCTCTTCTATCACCCGGAGCGGGAGATTGAGGTTCGTTGGGCGCCGAGCGCGGCGACTTCCAAGGCCCCGGCCTCACGGGTGGATGTCGACGTGGCGTTTGACGACAGTTCGGGGATGTTGGCATTGATTTCTGAGGCCGTTTCGTCCGAGGGCAGCGACATTCTCAACTGCCGGCTGCGGACCGAACCGAACGATACCGGCTTCGCCGCCATGACCATCGCCGTTCGCGATGCATCGCAGCTCGCCCGCATTCTCAGCCGACTCCAGGGTTTGAAGGGGATACTGCGAGTGGAGAGGCGAGGTCAAGCGAGCATGAACTCATGAGCGCCGTCACGAGACCTGTTGAGAAATTCGGGTTGGTCCGGGAATCAGATCCTCGGCGCCTTGGTGACCTTGCCAGACCGGATGCACCGGGTGCAGACCTTCACGTATTTCGGTCTGCCATCGACCATCGCCCGGACGCGCTGGATATTGGGCAGCCAACGCCGCTTGCTCACATTGTGGGCGTGGGAGATCTTGCTTCCGGTTATCGGGCCCTTGCCGCAGATTTCACATCGCTGCGCCATCGTAGAAATCCTCCTCGGAATCCCCACAGGGGGGTTGAATTAAATAGCACAGGTGGCGCTGTTTTGCAAGCGATGGGAGTACTCATGCCTCAAATAACCGTCCATCGCGGGGAGCTCTGTGGTGTCGAAAAACTGCATTGATGGAGAGTATTTAACTCTTGAAAGACGTCGTCTCACACTCGATTTATCGGCTGTTGCTTTGGGAATTGATAGTCCTATTAGTAGACTGGAGGAAGGATATGATTTCCCCCTTGCGGTGTCCTGGCGACGAGTCGGCAATATCCTCGAGAGTTGGCGTGGTATATCCTGGTTTCTCGTGTTCTTTCTCGTTGTGATTAATGTCCTTGACGTTAGAGGGGGCCTTTGATAGCCTCGAAATAAGAGGGGTTTATGATCCTGTCCAGAAAAACTTCTGTGATCAAGGTTTAAGCCATGTTTGGAAAGTCAAAAAAACAAGTCGTTGGTTGCGATGTTGGATCGTCCGCGATAAAGATCGTGGAGTTGAAACCGCTGAAAAACGGTGAATTTCAGCTCCTCCACGCGGCGATCGCGGATCTTTCCCCGGAGGCAATTGTTGACGGAGCAATCATGGACTCGTCTCTCGTCGTCGAGGCGTTGTCCCGTTTGATTGCCGAAAACAGTATCAAGAATTCGAACTTCGGCGGGTCATTGTCCGGTCATTCCGTGATCATCAAAAAGATTCAACTCCCGGCGATGACGGATGCTGAACTGGCCGAGTCCATTCAGTGGGAAGCGGAACAGTATATTCCGTTCGACATCAACGACGTCAATCTCGACTACGTGGTGCTGGAATCCGACGCCGGTGACTCGATGGACGTCCTCCTGGTGGCGGTCAAGAAGGATCGTATTGCGGACTACACCTCTGTCATCGTGCAGGCTGGGAAAGACCCGGTGCTCGTAGATGTCGATGTCTTCGCCCTGCAGAACGCCTTTGAGGCAAACTACGACGTGGATCCCGAAACCATCGCCCTGGTCAATGTCGGCGCGTCGGTAATGAACATCAACGTCCTGTATCACGGGACGTCGATCTTCTGGCGTGACGTGGCGTTCGGCGGCAACCAGTACACAGAGGCGATCCAGAGGGAGTTGAGTCTTTCCAGAGACGACGCCGAGCGGCTGAAGCTCGGTGAGAGGGTTGGTGAGAATACTCTGCAGCAGGTGCTCAGCGTTCTCAACAGTGTTTCCGAGGATCTCACGGCTGAGCTCCAGAAGACGATTGATTTCTTTGTTGCCACCTCGTCGGTGGACCACATTGATCGGGTGGTCCTGGCGGGCGGCAGCGCGCAGATCCTCAACCTCGACGAGGTCCTCAGGGAGCGCTTCCAGGTTGCTGTCGAGGTCATGAATCCGTTCCGGAATATCCGCTACAGCGAGTCCGACTTTGATCCGGAGTGGATCAACCGGCATGCTCCGGCGATGGCGGTGGCTGTGGGCCTCGCGGTGCGTAGGGTCGGAGAATGACGCGATGATCAAGATTAATCTGGTTGCTGAAGCTCCGGCAGCAGCGGTCGTCCAGGCCGAACGACCGAAGTTTTCGTTGGGGGCCAGGCAGGGTGACGTCATTCTAATGATCGTGCTTGCCGTGGCTGCCCTGGTGGTCGGCACCCAGTGGTACCTCCTGACCAGCAAGCGATCCGATCTTCGAGAGGTTGAGCGCGCCCGCCGGCGTGAGCGGGACGAGCTACTCGTCTACATCAAGAAGGTCGAGGAGCTCGAGGCCCGCCGTGAATTGCTGCGCCACAAGATTAATGTCATCAACGAACTCAAACAAAACCAGCGGGGCCCGGTGCGGATCATGGACGAGGTGTCACGCGCCCTGCCGGAGCTGGTGTGGCTCACCAGCCTCACCCTCAAAGGAACGGATGTCGCCATCAGTGGCGTCGCGATGGACGAGAACGCGGTAGCCAACTACATTTCAAATCTCGACGAATCGCCGTTTTTCGACGAGCCCTTGATGAAGAATATGGCACGCTCCAAGGGTGATACTTTCGCCTTCACGCTCAACTGTACGTTCGACAATTCTCCGCCGGAGATTGCGGCGGCCGAGGGCTCGCAACCGGCGGGCGCCGGGTCATGACGGGGGGCTGGTTCCATGGCGATTGATCTCAACACCAAGCCCTGGTACGTGGCGGCCATCGTCGGTATCGTCCTCGGTGCGGCTGTGTTCACCGTAATGCACCTGTACGTCTTCAAGGACATCAAGGTGGAGATCGGTCGGCTCGAAGTGAAGATTGATGATCTCGAGCGAGAGATCGAAAAGGGTCTTGCAGCCAAGGCCGACCTGCCGCGTCTCGAGGAAGACATCCGAAATTACGAGATCGAGCTCGGCCGCTTGCGGAAGATCCTGCCGACCCGCCGGGAGACCGACAATCTGATCAAACGGGCCAAACAGTTGACGGAGCGAGGCGGTTTCCGACTGACGAGATTCACGCCCGGGACGTACGAGGATCGAGGTTTCTATCTCGAATGGCCGATCCGGGTCGGGCTCGACGGCACCTACCACGAATTGGGGCTCTTCTTTGACCACCTGAGCAGAATGTCGCGGATCATCAACGTCAACGACCTCACGATCAAGCCCTTGAAGAGGAAAGGTGGGGATGACACGATCCACGCCGAGTTCGTCCAGCGGACCTTCATCTATAAAGATGAAGTGCCGGAAACGTCGGAGACGCCGGAGACGCAGGAATGAACCACAAACTCATACTCTCGTGTAGCCTGGTCGCGTTGCTCACGGTATTCGGTAGTGTCTCTGCGCAAGAGCCCGCCACCCCGGCTGGGGATCCTCCAACCGAGGATTCGTTCGGCGGGCTGGTCGACGATGACGTGGATGTGTCGGGTATCGAGCAGATCCTACGTGGCGAAGAAGAGGTTTTGGAGGGTCGGATCTTCAACTACGATCCGGCCGGTCGGCGCGATCCCTTCCGGTCCCTTCTCGAGGGATTCGAGGAATCTGAGGAGGGGCCGGCCAAGGCCCGCCCGCCCGGGCTGGCCGGAATGAAGGTGGAAGAGTTGAGAGTCGAGGGGATCATCCAGACGCCGAGTGGAATCCTCGCCTTTGTTTTAGGGCGCGACAATGTGTCGTACATCATTCGACCGGGGACCAAGCTGTACAACGGTGAGGTCTCTGAGATTCAGCTCAAGAAGGTGGTCTTCAGACAGAAAGTGAATGACCCCAATCGACTCAAGCAGTACGAGGATGTGGTGCGAGAAATCACGGACTAGCCGTTGATTTGAGAGGAAAATGGGGGACGGCATGATGATGAAAAACGCCCGCGGCCTGGTGGCGATCGCGGCCTGCGTCCTGCTGTGGACAGGTGTGCCGCTCCTCGCCGAGGAGTCCATTCCGACGATTGAAGGGATGGGTGCGGAGGCGGGACCTTCGGGGCCCGTGCTCCACCTCCGGGCGACGGAGGAATTGGAGACTGTCCATTACTCGCCGCAACCCGGCGTGTGGGTGGTGGAGCTGCCCGAAGCGAACTGGGACCAGGGTGCCGGGCTGATTACCGAGCCCGGGCTCGGCATCGAGCGAGCGGAACTTGACCACGTTGAGGAGTTTGGCAAAAAAGTCTCCCGCCTTACCGTGTGGTTGAACGAGCCTGCGCAACTGATGTTGAATCCCGTTGGGGGAGGGCTGGACCTCATGTTCACCTCCTTCGCCGTTCCGGGTTCATCGACAATGTCTACTGTCACACGTGAAGAGGTATTGGTGGCTTCCAGCGGCGAAGCGGTCGAGGCGCCAGCTCAAGCGCCCACCTCTGCGGTTGGCAGTCCGGCCAGTCTCTTCGAGGTTGTGCCGGTGCGTACGGGTGACGGCGTGGTCTTGGAGCTAAAATCCGACCGCACGCTGCACGTGCGGGCCTTTACTCTCCCCGATCCGCGCCGGCTGGTGCTCGACCTCGACGGTGTGATCAATCACGTCGATCGTCGCCTCATGCCGGTGAACGCTCCCCTGGTGAGCCAGGTGCGGGTGGCTCAATTCCAGGCCACCCCCAAACCGGTGACACGAGTCGTGGTGGATCTTCGCGGCCGGGTCGATTACAGGATCAATGAAACTGCTACCGGCGCGACCGTTGTGGTCGGCGCGGATGGTGCGGTTCTACCGGCGATCACGGAGTCGGTGCAGGTGGGACAGACCGGAATCATCGACATGCACCGCTCATATCCGGAGTCGGCGCCCGAACCGGAGCCGGCTGAAGAGGTGGTGTCGGCGCTGTTTGATCTCCCCGAAGAGTCGACGCCCACAGTCGAGGTGACGGATCAGGCGCAGCAGGCGGACCGCAGCCCCTGGATTGCCGACGAGTCGCAGCTCATCGAGCGAGCCGAGGCGGTGACGGTGCTCGCTGCGCCGACGACTGCTGCCGAAGGTTTTGCCGCCACCGAGGTGGCGACCGACGAGCAACAGTTCACCGGTGAACCCATCACGTTGACGCTCAAAGACGCCGACATCAAGGATGTCCTCAAGACCTTCTCGGTGCTCACCGACCTCAACATCGTGCTCGACCCCGGGGTCAGCGGTTCGGTTACGGTGGAGCTTCGAGAGGTACCGTGGGATCAGGCGCTCGACCTGATCCTCAAGATCAACGGTCTTGACTATGTGCTCGAAAACAACGTGCTGCGGGTTGCGTCGATTTCCAAGCTGTCGCAGGAGAAGTCCGCAAAGGCAGCATTCTCTATCGAAAAGGAAAAGGCGAAACCACTCAGGACGGTGCTCAAACCGGTTTCCTACTCAAAGGCGAGCGACATCGCCTCCCTGCTCTCGAGCGACAGTTACCTGCTCTCGTCCCGCGGTTCGGTGACAGTCGACGAACGGACCAACACCTTGATCCTCCGTGACGTCGTCGACCGGGTCGAGGGTATCCTGCGGCTCATCGATTCGCTCGACCTGCCGACGCCGCAGGTGGTGATCGAAGGCCGTATCGTCGAGACCACTCGACAGTTCTCGCGCGCACTCGGCGTGAGTTGGGGCTTTTCCGGCATCATGGATGCGGAGCACGGCAACGACACCGGGCTCAAATTCCCCAATTCGATCGGTGTTCAAGGCGATGTTGATCTGCCGGCGGGCAACCCGGTGCTCGGGATGGCCTTCGGCGATATTCTCAACACCTTCAACCTCGACTTTCAGCTCACGGCAGCCGAGAGTGACGGCTACGCCAGGGTCGTTTCCACACCAAGGGTGACCACCCAGAACCTGAAACCAGCCTCGATCCGCTCGGGTCTGCAGATTCCGGTGCAAACGGTGGCCAACAACACGGTCACGGTCCAGTACGTGGACGCCACCCTGCGCCTCGAGGTGACGCCGCAGATTACCGCCGAGGGTACGGTCAACCTCGAGATCAACATCAAGAAACAGCGGCCGGCTCCGGAGTTTGCAGTCGTCGGCGGCCAGAACGCGCCGATCTTCACGCGCGACGCGCAGACCGAGCTCCTGGTCCGCGACGGCGGCACCACGGTGATCGCCGGGATCTACGAGATCACCGAGGGGGAAAACGAGAACCGGATCCCGGGTATGCACAATATTCCGATATTTGGGTGGCTCTTCAAGAACAAATCCATCAAGCGTGACCATGACGAGCTGCTGATCTTCATTACCCCGAGAATTGTGAAGTACTAGGTGGAGGATCAGATGAATCGCATTATGCGTGTCTGCATCGTGCTCGCCCTCACGGCGGCGGTCGTGTCCTGCGGCGGCAACAGCTCCCTGGACAACTCCGTGGCGACGGTGGTTCTGACCGTGGATATCGAGGAGCACAACCCCGATATCGACGTCTGCACCCAGGTTGGTGATCTCGTCGTCTTAGGTATGACTATCACCTCGAATCCCAAGGATCCCAATGGGTCAACGACCGCCAATCAGGACGTGAGCCTGACTCGTTGGGTGATCACTCCGTATCGCACGGACGGTGGGAGCACGGCCTCGCCCGAGTGGTCGTACGACCAGTCGGTCTATGTCCCTGCCGGAGGATCGACCGATCTCGAAAACTACAGGGTCTACCCTGTGGGCTACCTGAGTGAAGTGCCGCTCTTATACCTGTTTCCGGCAAACGGAGGATTTGATCCCGAGACCGGGAACAATGTGATCCGCCAGAGCTTCGAGCTGCAGATCTTCGGCCGGACGGTTTCCGGCAAGAACGTCGCAACCGAGAAGGTGTCCATTGACTTCAATTTCTTCTGTAGTGGCAAGTAGAGTGGGGGGCTGAAGCCATGAAGAGGTTTATTCCGTTTATTGCTCTCGTGGCGGTGGTCGCCATGG
>Ga0164313_10000715_pt1 | contig 27631 bp, 23 predicted proteins | sample GuaBasSedimGuay4_FD_113735 | JGI IMG/M metagenome (GOLD analysis project Ga0164313, IMG submission 113735) | Subseafloor sediment microbial communities from Guaymas Basin, Gulf of California, Mexico - Guay4, Core 4569-4, 0-3 cm | ecosystem: Environmental > Aquatic > Marine > Hydrothermal vents... | reverse complement strand
TCGTTCGACAGTATGTCTATCCTTCCCAGTCACGCAACACTCGGTACGGGTGGCTGGCTAAACCTTACCCGATGGAGACTTTCACTCTATAAGAAGCGCCAAACTTGCTTGGCGCACTGAAAAATTATTATTTAAGCAGTTTTTCAAAAAAATCGTTGCCTTTATCATCCACGAGGATAAAGGCGGGAAAATCCTTCACCGTGATACTAAAAATGGCCTCCATGCCCAATTCGGCATATTCCAGCACCGCAACCTTGGTGATGCATTCTTTGCCCAGGCGCGCGGCCGGGCCACCGATGGATCCCAGATAAAAACCGCCGAATTGCCGGCATGCATCCGTAACCACCTGCGAACGGTTTCCTTTTGCCAGCATGACCAGCGAACCGCCCTGCTCCTGGAAAATCGGTACGTACGGATCCATGCGGGCGGCCGTGGTGGGACCGAAAGAACCCGCGGGGTAGCCTTCAGGTGTTTTGGCCGGCCCGGCATAATAGATAATGTGGTTTTTCAAGTAATCGGGAAGCCCCTCCCCGCGGTCCAGGCGTTCCTTCAGCTTGGCATGGGCGATGTCCCGGGCGACAACAATTGTTCCGGTAAGCAGCAACGCTGTCGTAACCGGATACTGGGTCAGGGTTGCGCAGATTTCTGCCATGGGCCGGTCCAGGTCGATGGCAATCGCCTTTTCACCAACGGCCTTTATTTCGGGCAGGAATCGCGCCGGAGCCGTCTCCAGTTTTTCCAGGAAAATGCCTTCCCGCGTTATCTTGGCTTTAATATTGCGGTCGGCGCTACAACTGACGCCTACCCCAACGGGGCAGGATGCCCCATGCCGCGGCAGGCGGACAATCCGCACATCGAGCGCAAAATATTTTCCTCCGAACTGGGCGCCGATGTTCAAATCCTGCGAAATTTTCAGAACCTCCGCCTCGAGTTCGACATCTCTGAAGGCATGTCCGCCAGGACTGCCCACGGTGGGCAGACCGTCAAGATAGCCGGCAGATGCCAATTTTACGGTTTTAAGGTTGAATTCCGCCGATGTCCCCCCGATGACAAACGCAAGATGGTAAGGCGGGCAGGCGGCAGTTCCCAACATTTTCATTTTTTTCCGCATGAACGTGAGCAGAGAATCGCGATTCAACAATGTTTTGGTTTCCTGAAACAGATAGGATTTATTCGCCGATCCTCCCCCCTTGGCGATAAACAGAAAATTGTAGACATCGCCCTTGGTGGCGTACAGTTCAATCTGTGCCGGCAGGTTGCTGCCGGTATTTTTCTCTTCGTACATATTAAGGGGTGCATTTTGGGAGTATCTCAGGTTGTTGTTCAAATAGGCATTGTAGACCCCTTTTGAAAGCGCGGCCTCATCTTCCCCACCGGTCCAGATCTGCTGCCCCTTTTTACCGACAATGATGGCCGTACCGGTGTCCTGACACAATGGAAATTCGCCTTCTGCCGAAATGACCGCGTTTTTCAGCATCTCGAGCGCGACCAGACGATCATTTTCCGACGCTTCCGGATCTTTGAAAATGGCGGCAACTTTTGCCAGGTGAGCAGGTCTCAAAAGATGGGATACATCCCGGAAAGCCTCTTCGGCAAGCAGTGTCAATGCCTGCGGGTCTATCTTCACGATCTCCTGCCCGTCAAACGATGCCACATCAATGAATTCGTCACGGATCATTCTGTATTCGGTTTTGTCTTTTCCCAAAGGAAATATTTCCTGATAATGAAACTCGGTCATCTCACTGACTCCTTTAATCGGTTGTCCACATTCAGACATGAAAATTTATCGGTATACCGGTTTTCAGGGCATGTCAAGATATCTCCCATGGAAGCGATGTAAACCACAACCCGCGTCATTACTATAATTTTTTAATATAAAAAGTAATTAGTGGATATTGACAAATTTTATTTGATAATTAAATTATTGGCAAGAAATATTTAAGCCACACACCATAGGTAAAACGTAAAGGAGGTACAGACATGCAACTGGTAAAATGGAATCCCATGCGAGATATGTTCAGTCTGAATAATCGAACCAACAATTTTTTCGATGATTTTTTCTATCCATCCCGGGACGTTCGCCCGGACAAAGAATGGAACTGGAACCCCAGGGTGGACATCTATGAGGACGAAGGCAGCATCGTACTCAAGGCCGAACTCCCGGGTGTCGAAAAAGACAAGATCGTTGTAGACGTCAAGGACCGTGTCCTGACCCTCAAAGGGGAACGTATGTCTGACAGCGAAGTCAAGAAAAACAGCTACTATCGGCGTGAACGTACCTGCGGCAGTTTCGAGAGGCGCTTCAACCTTCCCGACAACGTGGACCCTGAAAAAATCACGGCCGACTACAAGGACGGCGTCCTGAAAGTGGGCATACCCAAACCGGAAGAAAACAAACCCAGGCAAATTTCCATTCACTGAACAAAGCCGTGACAACCGACGGATATCATTTCCGTAAAGGTGCCGGGAAAAGTTCATAAGGGCGCAGCATGCAACCGGCAGGCTGCGCCCTTGCATTTCCCTGCAAGTAGATACCCTGGCCCGAAGGACGATGTTTTATTACTGGAATAAAGTAGAGGGTTGATTTGCCTGAAAAATTGCGCAATAATCCAATATTAAGGTTCTTCTCCAAAAGAGTTGATGATAAGGGTTCAAGGATTCGAGGGGCCAAGGATCAAAGTGTTTGTATTTAGGATCTAAAAGGCTATCAGCTTTCTTTTGATCGCTGATATACCTCGTTTCGTAATATCCCAGTTTCTGGCTTTTGGCGCTGAAGCTTTCGATCATTGAGCGCTGAGGCTTCACTTCGTGTCACTTGACCCCTTGGATCCTTGAATCCTAAATGAACGCAATGGGTAAGCGAGCGCATTCATATTTAATAACAACTACAACTAATCGGGATATGATCCATACTCCGCGAAAGGTGATCCGAGTGCCGGGAGACATTATCCACATAGAAGAACAGGAAGGGCCCTTTCTGGCCATCCTGCAGCGCGTTATGCGCATGGTGCCGGAAAAAGACCGGAACGATGGGAACCTTCAACGCCTGATTGCGTTCAGATTGAGGCTGGACGGTGAGGTTGCCACAAGGGAACACCTGCTGGAAAAGATAAGAGAGATTATCCAGTGTGCTTACACCGGCACCCTGTATGATTATCTGAAAGACGACCTGGAAGAGAAGGAATGCCATCCCGAAAAAGGCGACACCCGGTTGCCCGACCCACCCGATGTTGCCTAAACCTTTGTAATTAAAATTTATTCTTTCGGTTTTTAAATAAGGTCATAAGGCCTACCAGCGTGCCGCCCTTGTGGTGATGCGATTTCCACTCCCGATATCGAACCATGTAATCCGTCACCACGCTTTTAACATCAAGGGAAAGGGCTTGGGCATAGCTTGCCACAAAACCACGCGTGTACACCTCCGGCGGAAGTTTCTCAAAATTATCGTGCTCCAGGTGGGACAAATACTGAACCTGAATTCTGGTGGCCCTGGCGATATCATCCAGAGTGATGCCCATCTTCTTTCTGATCCGCTTAAGGGCCGGTCCGTCGAACATATCGATTTCGGCAATAATTCCGACAACCGCTTCATTATTGCCGGGTTCACCGCCCGCAATATCGGGCAGGTCCTGTTTTACCAATACCATTAATTCATGATAGGCATTATCGATTCCTGCCAGGATCTCGGCTTTATCGGACGCTGTGAATTCATCCTCGAGGGCCATAGAAACGATGGAAGTCGAAGAGTAGAGTTCCTTCAGATGAAGGTATGACTTCTTGATTTCCGACATTGAAGCATCCGGAGATACCTCGAGAATATCGCAGCACTTCTTATACAAATTATCCCTTTGCATGCCTATATCTTCATCTGCTGGTCGTCCATGAGATTATGGGTAATCGCCGCAACTTCCCTTGCGCATTTGGATTCCGAGTAGGTCTCGATATAGGGCTGGCGGTTGTTGATGCTACTGACGATAAAATCGTCCACCCCGATATGACCCACATAGCGCGCATCCATCCCGAAATATTTAAGACATATGCTTTTAACCGAGTTCCCGATTCGCTTCTCACGATTGAACTTGATCTGATTCAGGACAAGGTCCAGCCTGAAGCCGGCGAGTTCATCTTCTATAATCCGTCCCATAGGTGCTGAAACACGCTTCAGATGCTCTACAAACTGTTTCAGTGTCGTCACACCGTTAGCCAGTCTCCCCTCCCAGGCCGCCTTGAATTCGTCCTTGAAACCATTGCTGCCCAGGGTGTTCATAAGCTGTCTGAAAAATACGTTCTTGATAAACCCGTACATGTTTTCAATGGCTGTTATCTCGGGCACGATGACAACAATTTTTTTATCGGCCAGCAGAAAAGTGTCAATGGTATTGAAGTGGACCCCGGCCCCCAGGTCTATGAGAATGAAATCCGCCTCCAACTTTTTAATATGCCTGAAAAATTTAAGTTTCTGGGCATATTTGATATTTTCAGGAACCATCGAATGAATGGCTCCCGCCAGAAGCTCCAGGTTGTCTATACCGCTTTTGACTCGTAGCGCCGAAAGGGTCGCTCTATTTTCAAAAAAATCCGTAAGAGAGTTTTCGGGTCTGCCCATCCCCAGAAAGGTGTGCAGATTCGCCGCCCCCAGGTCGGCGTCTACCAGGACGACCTTCTTACCTTGCCTGGCCAGGTAGTTACCCATGGAACTGATGATAAAGCTCTTCCCAATACCACCCTTTCCGCCGCCTATAGCCCAGATTTCTTTCACGGCACCACCCCGGGATGGCTGGAAACCGCTTTTTCAAATTCACGCACCCTGCAGCGCCATTCCTGGTAGCCGCAAACCATGGCGTAGGATCGCATGGCCCTTTCCGATGAATCAAAAAAAGGTGCCCCGGAATTACATAAGCGGCTGGCCATATCCTCATCAAACCCGGGAATACCCACCATGACAAGTGGTTTTTCAGATGTTTTTTGCATGTTCAGCATGCCGTCCGTATACTGAGCATTGGTTTCCTGATTCAGTCCGATACCAATGACCACAACCGCATCCACGCCGGGGTCCCTGGCGGCTGTCCGGGCAGCCTGGATATAAATGTCGATATCCAGGGACGCGGACAGTCCCACATCGATGGGGTTCGCGGTGCTGGTCCCTGTCGGCGGCACCAGTTTAGCCAGCGTAGCTCTGGTATCAGCCGACAAGACTGCCATTGAAAGCCCGTTCGCACTGCACGCTTCCGCCGCAGAAACCGCCAGACCGCCGGGCCCGGAAATAATCGCCATACGCCTGCCGATACCATCGGGCAGTAGTGAAAAAGCCATCAGCGCGTCGAGCCACGCTTCAAACCCGCTGACGCTCAAAATTCCTGTCTGCTTTGCCACGGCAGCCCATATTTCGGCGGAACCCGCCAATGCACCGGTATGCGATGCGGCAGCCTTCGATCCCGCCTGCGTGAGGCCCAGCTTCCATATAATGACCGGTTTGGACATAGATGCATTGCGAATCGCCGACAAAAAGGCCGGTCCATCCTTAATCCCTTCAATATAAGCACCAATCACCCCGGTAGATGCATCCTGGGCAAAATAATTGATAAAGTCCGGGCAGGAGAGGTCGCATTCATTGCCGATGCTGACCGCCTTGCTGAAATAGAGCCCTTTCCGGGACGCCATGCGCCCCAGGATGTTGGCCAGCGATCCGCTGTGGGAAACGAGCCCGACATTTCCAGATTGCCTGGACAGTTCCGGAAAAAAAGAGAGACCCGACTCAGGGGCATACAAACCCATGCCGTTCGGCCCGATCAGACGCATGCCGCCGGATCGTGCAACCTGCACTATTTCATGCTGCCGCCGCCGCCCCTCCTCCCCGGTTTCACCATAACCCGCCGTGAAAAGTACGGCACCCTTCACCCCCTTCCGGACACAATCCTTGATGACGGAAAGGGTGAAACGGCTGGGCACCAGCACAATGGCAAGGTCCACCGCTGCAGGTATGGACAGAATGTCGGGGTAGGCTTTAAGCCCATCGATCTCTTCAGCATTAGGGTTGACGGGAAAGATTTGACCAGGAAATTTCTGGTCTTGAAACGCTGTCAGAAAAAGCCTCCCTGTCTTCAGTCCCCTGGGAACCCCTACAATGGCAACTGACTCAGGATGGAAGAGCGCTTCTATCTGGCGGGTTGTTTCTGAAACAGTGTTTATGCTGGAGCTGTTTTTTTTCATTTTCAAGCTTATTGTGTTTAAGTGTCCTCTTGTTTCGATTTCGATAGCGATCCCGATTTTGATTTGGATCACTCAATCCAACAATACTACAACTGATCAGGAGATAATCCAAAAATAATCAATAGTAATTTTTTAACCGGCACCCGGACCACGTTCTATCGTCGGTCTCACCCGCAGGGTCTCCCCGTCACTGTCCATGCGGACAGCACCGTCAAGATCGGTTCGGTAAATCCGGCTTCCCTGCCGGGCGTATCTGCCCAGGACCTTTTCGTGGGGAAACCGGAACCGGTTTTTCCATCCGGCAGAAATTACCACAATACCGGGATCCACGCGTTGAACAAACTTGGCGGTACTGGATGATTGGCTGCCATGGTGTGGCGCAATCAGGACCAAACTTTCCAGTACACCCGGGTTGAGTTTAAGAAGCGCCGCCTCACCGTCAGCCATGATATCGCCGGGAAACAAAAAATCATGGTCACCATAGCTTGCCTGCAAGATCAGAGAGTTGTTGTTGGCGTTGCGCCATGGTTCTGCGCTCCGACGCTCAAGAAAACCCTTTTCAGGGTAAAGAAATACCAACTCAACCCCGTTGATCGAGCGTGTTCGGGCCAGATCTTCATACCGTGGGCAGAACACTGCATTGCGTTTAAGTGTCTCGGCGAATATTCGATACCCCTTGCTCCGGGAAGTTTCATTGTTGGTCCAAGCGTTCTTTACATTAAAATGTTCGACGATATAGGTCAACCCATTCAGATGATCGCTGTTGGGATGAGAGAGCACAATGCTGTGAATGGTTCTGATCTTACGTTTCCACAAATAGGGCGCGACTATCCTGGCCCCCACATCGAAGGTGGTATTGTCTGAAAATCCCCCGCCGTCAACGAGGATGTTATAACCTTTGGGCAGTTCGAGAAGGGCGGCGCTGCCCTGGCCGACATCGAGAATCGTCACCCTAAGGTCCTTTGCCAGGTAGCGTTCATTTACCCAGTACAGTACATCCGCACCCAGCATAACTACGGCTGCCAATACCGCAGCCGGAAGCCATTTGCGGACAAAACCATCCTGCAGGTTACGTTTAGCGCCGGATACCAGGGTTACCGCCCCCCAGAGAATAATATAATAGCAGACCATTTCCAGGATACCGGGTGTCACCGTCTTTACCGCCGCAAATGGAAGCGCTGCAAAAAAACTGATGATATGTATGGCCAACGCTAGGACATGAGCACAAACTAAAAAACCTATTGCCGCCGCAGGCGGGTAGAGCATGGCAATTAAAACCGATACCAGTCCCACCGGCACGACAATAAAGCCAACCAAGGGCACGGCGATAACGTTGACAACCACGCCCACAAGGGAGACCTGGTTGAAGTAATACATGACAATCGGCAGCGTACCGATTGTGGCACATACGGACACCATAAAAAGCATCCCTGTTCTGGCTGCCATGCTTTGCCACCAACGCCTGTTCTTTTCCCTAGCGGGCACCAGTTTTGAAATCCCCAGAACAATTGCAAAAACGGCCGTAAAGGAGAGCTGGAATGAAATGGAAAACAGGGTGGGTGGGTGGATGGCGACGATGACCAGTGCCGCCACGGCCAGGGTATTGATCATGTCCTGGTCCCTGCCGGAAAGATATGTCATCAGAAAAACGGTCACCATGATGACCGCCCTTTGAGTGGATGGAGACATGCCGGCCATGAGACCATATCCAATGACCGGAAAAAAGGACAATATGGCCGCGGCCGTTCTCGTTCGCCCCAGCCATAGCAGTGGTTTGAAAAATGACAACGCCCATCGGAATATGAAAAAGGCCGCGCCGGCGACAATGCCGACATGCAAACCGGAGATGGCCAGAAGATGGCTGGTTCCTGAACGGTTGAAAATTTCCCTTACCTGTGGCGTCAGCGCATTTCGATCGCCGATGAGCAGTGCTTTCATAACCCGTTTAACAGGCGTTGACGTGTCGGTTTCTGCAAAAGGCAACCCATCGATCTTGTCGGAAATAGACCTGCGCAGACGCTGCAGGAGGGTAGCGTTCCTGTAGGACGGGTCTGGTTTTGGAATTTCGATTTTTCCTGCGCGGGCGTACCCGGTCACCCAGATTTTTTTAAACGACATGTAGCGCTGGTAATCAAATCCACCCGGATTGTTAAAATTGTGAATCAGCCGTATCTTTGTGTCCAGAACGATTTCATCACCCTTTTGCAGCAAGCCGGGATTCCCGGTAACGGATATCCGTATTCTTCCGGTTGCCGGGCGGAGGGATCCGTTCACATCGATGGCCTGGGCCCGAAGAATAAACCGGGTTCTTCTGTCGGACACCCTGGGTATCTCGTCGATAATACCGGTCAGCCTGTAGACCTTGCCGTCAGTATACCGGGTGAGATGGTTGTCGGAAAACCGGGGCCACACCCACGGTTGGATCGACAGGTATCCGAGTATGAAAAAAAGCACCAACGGAAGAATAACGGCGGGCTTTCCCCGTTTCACGCATATGCCAACGAGGATGATGTTCGTAAAAGCGAGCAGGAATGCAGTCCAAAGATGGCCCGGAAATGTGGTCCCTGCCAGGACACCGGGTATGAGTGCCGCGACAAGACAAATAAGTGGACGATAGAGCGCCTCATCACTCCTTTTCGCGATGAATGTCGGCACCCAGAAGGGCAAGTTTTTTATCGAGAGATTCATAGCCGCGGTCCAGATGGTAAACCCTGCGAACTTCAGTTGTTCCCTTGGCTGCCAGTCCCGCCAGTACCAGTGATGCACTAGCCCTGAGATCGGTCGCCATGACCGGGGCTCCACCGAGTCGGGGAACCCCCTTTATCAGTGCGGTATCCCCGGATATGTTGATATCAGCGCCCATACGCTTCAACTCGCTGACGTGAATAAACCTGTTCTCAAAAATAGTTTCCGAAATGATGCTGAGCCCCTTGGCCATGGACATGAGCACCATGAACTGAGCCTGCATATCCGTTGGAAACCCGGGATATGCCAGGGTTTTGACGTCGACGCTCGAAATTTCGGCCGGACCGGACACCTTTATGCGTGATCCTGCGGTAATCACCTCCGCACCCGTGAGCCGCAGTTTGTGGATGACCGCCTCGAGATGGCCGGGCTCACACCCGGTCAGGACGACCTCGCCACGGGTCAACGCCGCTGCGACCATCAAGGTACCGGTTTCGATCCGATCGGGCAGTATGCTCACGGATACCGGGTTGAGTTCAGGAACCCCTTTTATCACCATCATGGAAGTACCGGCACCGGAGATATCGGCTCCCATTTGAACCAGCACGTCTGCCAGGGCTTTCACTTCGGGCTCACGGGCGGCATTGCGCAGCACGGTGGTCCCTTCGGCAAGTACAGCCGCCATCAACAGGTTCTCCGTTCCGGTCACGGTGGTGACGTCAAAATAGATCTCGTTGCCCTTCAGTTGCGGCGCTTTGGCTTCTACATATCCGTGCTTCAGATCGACGGCCGCTCCCAGCCGGGCAAGCCCTTTCAGGTGTAGATTGATCGGCCTGGCCCCGATGGCACATCCTCCCGGAAGCGACACCCTGGCCTTTTTAAGCCGTGCCAGGATGGGCCCCAACACCAGTATCGAGGCCCGCATCTTGCGGACAAGGTCATATGGGGCTTCGTGGTTGTGAAAACCCTGGGCGTTAATACGCACCGTATCGCCATCGGTTTCGATCTCTGCCCCGAGATTGGACAACAGCACCTTGGTGCTCTCAATATCCATGAGCCGGGGTACATTACGATATGTATTCCACCCATCCGCCAGCAGCGATGATATCAGAATGGGCAAGGCGGCGTTTTTAGCGCCACTTACCTTGATTTCGCCCTCGAGGCGTTTACCGCCTGTAACTATGATCTTGTCCATAATTCAATACCTGACGCTTCACTTCGTGTCACTCGAATCCTTGGCCCCTTGAATCCTAAAAAAAGAAGCGCCTTCCCGCAAATTCGTGCAGGACAGGCGCTTTCAGACTTGTTATCAGACGAGACTCAGTGATGGCCGCCTTTGCCCTGGTAGGTGTCAACGGCTGCTTTGATAATGCAGAAGGTCATGCCCATGCCCATAATCGACATCGCATACCACAGACCGCCATGAAAAACCACATGCACCGTGTCCCATACCCATTCAAAACTGAAAGGAAACATTTTACCCTCCTATCCTTTAGCCGGCGCCAGCTCGGCTTCCTGTGCTTGTTTCGCTTCTTCTCCGGCTTCCGTGTCCTGCGTCACCGCCGTCTCGGGCTCCTCGATGGGGTTGAGCTCGGCCTCCTGCGGGAAAATCGGCATATAACGGTATGATATCATCACCAGGATGATGCCATAGGCAATGGGAAGTATGGTGGTCGCGATTTCCTGCCAACTGGGAAAATACATATTCCAGGTTTCAAACGTCAGCACCGGAACCGCCAGCACCTGGAGCACCATGACCCACCGATTCAAAAGAACACCGATAGATGCCAGGATAATTGCCGTCCACAGCAGCGCAGGGGTTTTCCGGCCTTTGTCCGTGATGAGGATCAATGCCGGTACAAGGCCGCATACCCCGACCTCCAAAATCAGAATCCAGATGCCGTAGAACGATCCCGGGCTGCTGATATAGAAATCCATCAGGGTGAATCCCATGGCTGGCGCGGTAACGTTGGCCCAGTATATGGTGTCGATGATCTTGGCGATGATGTAAGTGAACAGCATCCAGCCCGATATCTTGGCCAGGAGCTCGATCACATTGTCCTTTACCAGTTTTTTACCGGCAATTTTTTCGGTCAGTTTGGTGGCAAAAATGGTGAAACACGGTCCGCATGCCGCCGCCGACCAGGTAAAGAGGAAAAATGAATACGGCCAGATGAGGATGTGCTCCCTGAACCCGAAGGGACGGCCGAACATGACGCCGGCCACGCCACCCAGTGACCCCTGGTGAAAAAAGGAAAGAAACGCGCCTGTCGCGGCAAATACTGCCATGACCTCGTGCATGTTATGGCTCAGGTTGTGAAAAAACGGAACCTTGTCGATCTGACGGTTTTCCAGAACCAGCGGAAGGTATTCGATGCAGAGCACACCGAAGTAACACGACAGGCAGAAAGCCACTTCCGTCAGCATGGAATGTACATTGGCATGCCAGAAGATGAACCAGCCCCGCAACGGCTGCCCGATATCGATGGCCAGGATGAGCAGGGCGGAACTGTAACAAATAAAACCGATCAGGACTGCAAAATTGATGATGTTTTTCAATTCATCCTTGCCCACGATATACTTTAAAAACCCGGTAAAAAAAGCGCCGCCGCCCAGGGCGATAACCCCTAGGTCCGCCCAGATCCACAACGCAAAACCATATGCATTGTTCATGTTGGTCTGATTGAGTCCCTTAAACCAGACCAGCAGCATGGCAAATACGCCCCACAGCAGTACCGCACTGACAATCATGAGCGCAGCCCCAAACTGCGGCAAAGGACAGCGTTTAACGCCTTTGGGTATTAATGCAGAATCCATACCTTAATTGCTCCTCAATGATTTTCGTTCTTTACATAGTTATCGCCGGCCCTGATGACCCATTCGCGACTGGAAAGGTAATACACCTTCGGGTTGGTCCCAAGCCTTTCCAGCAAACGGAAAGCTTGCGGGTTTTTAGGCCGCCCGCCGTGCCGGTTATCCGGCTTGACCAGCTGGTTGACGGTGTGGTCAGGGTTGTTCAGGTCCCCGAAGGTAATCGCTCCTGCCGGACAGGCCTGGGTACAGGATGTCTGATATTCATCCTCCTCGATCTCGTGTCGCTCTTCATAGTGAGCTTTCTCCATGGCCCGCTGGTAGCGGTGATAGCAGAAGCTGCATTTTTCCACCACGCCCCGCATGCGTACAGAGACATCCGGGTTGAGCATCTTTTCCATATCGGCCGGCCAGACCGGATCCCACCAGTTGAATACACGGGCATGGTAGGGGCAGGCAGCCAAACAGTACCGGCACCCGAAACAACGCGTATATATCTGGCTGACGATACCGGTATTATTGTCGTAATCCGTAGCTGTCGCCGGGCAGACCGACACGCAGGGGGAATGTCCGCCATGGCCCTCGCAATGCATGCAGGGTCTGGGAATATAACAGACATCGGCATCCGGAAACGGCTTTCCATTGGTCATTTTATATACACGCATCCACGCCGTACTCAACTGTTTGTCGGATTCATCCTCCCGGAAGGAAACATTGTTTTCCGCCATACAGGCGACCATGCAGGCACCGCAGCCGGTACACTTGTCCAGGTCTATTACCATGCCGAATTTCTTGGTTTTGTTGTGCCCCTGTGCTTCTTTCATTCGAACCTCATTTTATGATTTAGGCTTTTGCCAGCTTTGCCCTGATTCCCCAGGCTGTATCCAAACCGGAAGCACGATCCTCCACCGGACCGATGAGTGCGTTGAAGTTCGCGCCTTTCCCAGCCATGTATTTATCGTCTGCCGTGTGCCCCAATCCTCTGGGAACGGCAATCACCCCGGGCATAATCCCGTCATAATGATAGATTTTCACCCTGGCCCCCCCTTTGGGAGTACTTAATACGGCGCTCTTCCCATTGGCCAACCCCAATGACTTGGCCGTTGCCGGATTAATTTCAACACACATCTCTTTGCCTTTCAGAACAGTATCTTCCACCGTCTTGATGACAAAGGGAGGATCGCTTATAAACCTGCTCGCCAGACGCATGCTGTCAAAAGGTATAAGGAGCAGAGGAAAGGTCGAAGCATTCCCCTCCAGGCTCAAGGGAACGTAGCTGGGCATCAAGCCCATAGCCGAATTCATGAATTCGAACTTCCCTGAAGCCGTCTCGAATGCTTCACCCCATTCGGCCGGCTGAAAGTTCTCGTCCTGCCAAATGCCTTCTTCGCTCAGTGCATCCCACTTTTCCCCGAGGACCGCCTCCAGGCACGCCTCATAATTGTCCCACGGGAAGGCATCGCCCACGCTTCCGCCCATGGACCGGGCCAATTCTATGACCACATCACCCGCGTGCCGGGTATCGTGCAGGGGGTAAACAACCGGTTGGACCATCCCAATCATGGGTTTCTGCAATCCCGCCGTTACAGGAACATCCTCAAGCCGTTCCAAATAGACGTGGTTGGGCAGAATAAAGTCGGCGTTCATAGACGTCTCGTCCATATATGAAGAAAAACTGACCACAAACGGTATTTTTTCAACAGCCTTCTTGAAAGCCTGCGCATCCGGTGTCGCGTAAACGGGATTCGCACCCGAAACCAGCAACGCATTCACAGGATACGCATCGGCGGCGATTACCCCGCCGGCAAACCGGTTGAGCAGTGATGCGGCCATGGGAAATTTATCGCTGCCGGCGCCGTCGACCCTGCTTTTTACCATACCGCTCTGAGCCATGCTGTCCATCGTCATATCCGGCCATGCAGCATACGCCGTCATCGGTACGGCGATGACACCGCCCTCCCGGTTGATACTGCCCACCAGGGCATTGACGGTGTGAACTGCCATGGCTTCCGCCAGGCTGCCAGGGGTATCCCCACACCCGCGGCCGCAAAGGGCCAGCGGCTTGTCGGCCCCGGCAAATTCCCGCGCCACTCTGACAATCGCTGTTTTTCCCACGCCGGTGATGGCGGCAACCTTTTCCGGCGTGTATTCATCGAGCACCATTTTTTTCCATCCGGCAAACCCTTCCGTATGATTCTCGATAAAATCATTGTCGAACAGGGATTCTTTGATCAGAATATGCGCTATGCCCATGGCCAGCGCGGCCTCCGTCCCCGGGTTTATGGGAATCCATTGGTCGGATTTTGCAGCCGTACTGGACAAGCGCGGTTCGACCTGGACAACCTTGACCCCGTTTTCCCGCCAGGCGCTGTTGGCCCGGAACATGCGGACAGGGGATCCCCACCCTTCGATCAAACCGCTGCCGAAGCTCAAAATATAATCGGAATTCTCGATATCAAATCCCGCCTCCGCCTCAACGCCGTGCATCACCTGCAACGTCATCTCCAAGGTGTCTTGAACCGATGGCGTGGTCATCACATTGGGAGAACCATAGGCTGTCATGAACCGTTTGAACAACGTGGAGGTCGTGCCATGTTTGCTGCCCAGTATACAGGCGACCGTATGGGATTGGTTAGCATCCCTCAGTTGGCCCAGCTTTGCGGTAACATTGGCCAAGGCTTCATCCCAGGAAATTTTTTCCCAGCGTCCTTCACCCCGTTTACCGATACGTTTTAAAGGCGTTTTTACACGCGTCGCCCCGTAAAGGAGCTGCAGTCCTGACAAACCCAGTATACAGATACCCCCGTCGTTGATGGGATGCCCCTCCAGTCCCTCGATTTTCACAGCGCGGTCTCCCACCATGCGGACCATCAACCCGCAACCACCGGGACACAGCGTACATGAAGTGTAGGCATAACTGTTTTCACCCTTTGCCGGGACCGGTGTCCAGGGCCAGTTCTGCGACCATATGGAACTGTCATCCGTTAATTTCCACGGCAGCGGTGTGAGCGCTGTACCGGCTGCACCGCCAATGGTTAGCGCCAAAAAACTTCGTCTATCAATCTTCATGAATTTTCCCCTAATCTGAAAAAGGAATATGTTAAATCAGCGACACCCGGTAGCGTCAGTTGTTAACCAAACAGTTTCACCCAACCCACCGATCTATCAATTATCGCTTGGTTTGCCGGTGGTCTGTGAAGGACGTTATTTGTGACACACAAAGCAGCCGCCCTTCTGGGTCTGGACACTTCCCTGGTTGACATTTTCCCTGACATGACATTTTGAGCAATCGTCCATCTTCATCCGTTCCCACGGATTTTTTGCGATACCGATCATGTTTTTGCCCCAGATATCACGGCTATATCCGGTAATACGGTTTTCCTCGTAGACCCGTGCGTGGTCGGATTCACCGATATGGCCGTGACATTCGGCACACTCCATTTTACCGGCAATCACGTGGGGTGCATGGGAAAAATAGACACAGTCCGGCTGCCTCGAATAGACCAGCCAGGGAACCTCCCGTTCCGGCACCACATATTCTTCCACGAACTTCTCTTCCTCTTCACTTGCGCCGATGACATCTTCATGGCACTCCATGCAGCTCTCGAGATCCGGTATACCTGAAAAGCTGCCATCTTCCCTGAAATAGTGGCAGCTCTCGCACCCGTCATCGACCTCCTCCACGTGCACCGCATGATTGAAATCTATGGGCTGGTGCTTTTGAGAGTACAGCAGCTTGGGGAATATACCCCATCCGATAACAAGACTCGCTGCAAAACCGATGATGAAAAAGAAAATAATAGGTGCGGCGGGGCCTTCGGTATCCTGGTTGGAAACCGCTTTTATCTGATCTTTATGTGTGCTCATGAAAACTCCGTCAAGCTATGGTTCGTTTTAACCCGGCTTAAAAGCATGCGGGCCCAAGAAACTGAACAACCCGGGATAGTTAAGGTTTATTGCCAGGCTAATTTGTACTGGCTTAAATGAGATAACAGGCAAAAAATACTTGCGATCTTGTACCTGTAGTTCTATTTTTTGTCAAGGGAAAATCAGTCTTTCAAAACCGGTGACACCACGATTACAGCCGCCTTTTCATCAACCAGGTAACGTTTTGCAAGACCGGCAGCGTCCCCTGAACTTATGGAAGCATAATCCGCCTCGATGGTTCGGCTCCAGGCTATCTGACGGGGATGTTGCGTCGACCCAGTCAAGACAGTTCCCAACCAGTAACCGTTTCTTTTACGCATGTCCTGAATACGGTTGATGGTCGGCTCCAGCACCCTGTGAATCTCATCTTCCGAAACCCCTTTTTTTGCCAGGTTCGCTGCAATTTTCCTCACTTCCCGGACAACCAGATCTGCCTTCGCAGGATTGGTTTCGATCATGGCCACCAGGTAACCGTACCCCTCGTACACCCGGCTCCCCCTGTTATAGGCAAAGGGCGAATATGACTCCCCCAGCTTGTCACGAATATTGACCCGCAGCCGTTCCGAAAAAAGGTCCGCCAACACCGCCAGGCGTCTTGTCCGTCTAATATCCCACATATCGTCCGTGGGATAAGCCACGACTACGAGTGCGCTGGGGATTTCGGTCTCCACATCAATCCGCAGTTCCTTTCCAATAGGAAATACGGGTCCGCCCGCCCTGCCGATGTCTCCCGCAGAACGGCGCGGGGCAAGCGATCCGAAAAAGCGGCCGGCCAGGTCAATGGCCGGTTCGACATCGAAGTCGCCGACAATGGACAACTCCAGGGGTTCATGGTTCAGCGCGTCTTCAACCCACTCGCGAACCTGCGCCAGGGTCAACCGGGTAAAGATCTCATACGGTGGAAGACCAAAGCGGCTGTCCCCACTGGATAAGAACCGCCGGCCGGACAGGGTCATGGCGCCCTCCACCGTGTGGGACAACTCTTTGTACTGCTGCTCGAACCGTTTTTGCGAGAGCGAAAAGGCATCCTTTTTGAAGCCGGGGTCACTCAAATGAGCGTACAAGAGCTCAAACATCAACACCAGTTCCCCGGGAATTGTCTGGCACTGAAACATGAATCGGGATGCATTGATGTTAAAAACCACATCCGTGTTCTTGCCGGCCATGGCTGCCTTGAGCTCATCTTTGTCGAGGCGCCCCAGACCACTTTCGTTGATTACCGCCATGCTCAGCTCCGCAAGTCCCGGTAGCGTCCCCGGTTCTCCCGACCGCCCTGCACCGAAGGACAGGCTGGCTACAATTTCGTTATTTTTGAAATCTGTTTTTTTCAGGTTAAGGCGGAATCCGTTCTCAAATTCCACCTGGATGACACCCAGGTCCTCGATCTCTACACGGTTTTTTATCCGGCCGTTTTCTTCCGGTGGCGCCAGATAGGGGAATGCGATGATATTTTTGTCGGCCGGCGGCATGACCGTCGTGCGCCTGCTGTTATTGAACACCTGTGCAATCGCTGCTTCCGCCCCTCCCTGCAGTTTCGAAAGATCGGCGTTGCCGGTAACCATGATGAGCCGGTGATCGGGAGACCATGAACGCCCGAAAGCACCGTGCACATCCTCAAGGGTCAATCCCTGAATGAATGCCGTAAACATTTCATATTCCTGGTCCGGGGATCGGAACACTCGATCGGCATTCAGAGAGCGGATCAATTGCCGGGCCAGCGATTTGCTCTCGCGGGTCTCTTTTTTCTTGACGGCCACCGCCAGCTCCGACAGAAATTCCTTTTTGGCCCTATCAAGTTCGGTCTCGAAAAATCCATGTTCCAGGGCCGTTCTAAGCGTCTGTTCGAGAAAAGCGAGAATCCTTTGCCATTCATCCGGTTCACCTTCTGCCGACAGCATGGCATATCTGATCTGGTTGAGGAACAGTCCGGATCCGATGGCGGCATCCGTCCCCGGAACATCGGGACGCCCCACATCCGCATCCAGGCGATCCTGTACAATCCGGTCGGCAATATTTTTCCGGATCACCTCTTTTTGGAACGCCTCGCTGTCATGCACCGGCGCGGCTTTTTCCAGGACTTCGATGGTGACAGAGGTGGTCCCGGCTTCTTTCTCCAGGTGATGGAACGTCCTGATGCCGGCATGGCGTATGCTGCCGAAATCCACGGGCGGCTTTGCCACCGCCCTGGCCCGGAGACCGGCAAACGAACTTTCCACAAGCGCTGCCGCCAGGGCAATATCGAAATCCCCCACGGCCACCAGCATCATGTTGTCCGGACGGTACCAGGCGTCGTAGTAATCTTTCAACGCGTCCCGTCCGGCACTGTTCAGAACCGTATCCGTACCGATGGGCAGCCGCTGGGTTATCCTGGCATCGGGAAGCTCGAAGGCAAGGGTGGCAACGAACGTCCGGTAGGCGGCTGAATCGCGGCTTCTTTTTTCAGCCAGAATGACTTTTCTCTCCCGCTCGATTTCCGCAGGGATAAGCAGTGCCCCGCCGGCATAATCCTGCATGACAAGCAGGCCCTTTTCCAGGTTTTCCTGATCCCCTGCGGGCAGGAATATATCATACACGGTTTCAAAAAAACCTGTGTGGGCATTGGCGTCCGCGCCGAACTGCATCCCGATGCTCTGAAAATACTTGATGAGTTCTCCCGGCGCAAAATTTTCGGATCCATTGAAGAGCATGTGCTCCAGAAAATGCGCCAGCCCCTTTTGGCCATCCGTCTCTTGCACCGACCCGGCCTGGACATTCAAATGCATGCTCACCCGACCTTCGGGATTGCTGTTGTGCATCAGCACGTACCTGAAACCGTTTTCCAGTATCCCGAAATGCACGGCAGGGTCCGCGGCAAGATCGCTTTTTTCATGCGGCCAGAAAGGAAGGCGGACGAACTCGGCCTCAACGTCCGAAACAGTCGAAATTTCTTTTACATCATCGCCATGTCGGTCTTTGGGGACACTGCAGGACAACAGTGTCAGAACAGAGCACAATGCCACAAACAGCCCTATCACGCAATTTGATCCTGGGTGTCTTAACGCCGCCTTCATATGTTAAAATCTCCTTATTTTTCGAATATATTTGATCACGAAACACGAAACCTGAAAAGCATGAAATCTGGATGCAATTTTTTTATTAGCCCGATCACAATATCTTACTTACCTGTAGTTCGTTCTTTTTTCAAACCTTATTGATTGACATTAATCGAACCCGGCGACTATAAAACGCGCACAGTAATAAACTTACACAAAATAAAAAAAATAAAATACAGCCCATGATAGACTACAAAAAGCACCTGAACACGTCTCAGTACGAAGCGGTCAAATTCGATAAAGGCCCGTTGCTGGTCATTGCCGGGGCGGGAAGCGGCAAGACCAGGACGTTGACCTACCGAGTGGCCCGGCTTGTGGACGAAGGCGTCCCGCCGAAATCGATCCTGCTTTTAACCTTCACCCGCAAGGCTTCCCACGAAATGCTGCAACGGGCCAGCAACCTGCTGGATGATCGTTGCGAAAATGTTTCCGGAGGGACCTTCCACTCTTTTGCCAACACCATGCTGCGCCGTTATGCGAGCTATCTGGGATACAACAGCAGTTTCACGATCATTGACCGCGCCGACATGGAAAATTTAATTGCAACGCTCAAAAAAGAGATGCGCCTGGGTGAAAAGGACCGATCCTTCCCCAAGAAAAATACCATGGCCAGCCTGTTCAGCCGCAGCGTCAACAAAGTAAAGCCCCTAGAGGATATCATCTACGACGATTATCCCCATTTTACAACGCACATGGATGCACTCGGCCAGCTGTATGCCGCCTATGATACGCATAAAAACCGCCATAATCTTATGGACTATGACGACCTGCTGGTGAATTTTCACCGCCTGCTGAAGGAGTTTCCCGATATACGGCAGGAAATTGCATCCACGTTTAAATTTGTGATGGTGGATGAATACCAGGACACCAACCAGATTCAGGCCGATATTATTTATCTCCTATCGGGCGAACACGGTAATATCATGGTGGTTGGTGATGATTCCCAGAGCATATACGCCTTCCGTGGTGCTGAAATCAGAAATATCCTCTCATTTCCGGACTGTTTTCCCGGAACAACCGTCATCCGCCTCGAAGAAAACTACAGAAGCGTTCAGCCCATTCTGCACCTGACCAATCAGATTATCGACCAGGCCGCCTACAAATATACCAAGACCCTCTTTTCCAGAAAAAAGGGCGGTTCATGCCCCTGCCTCATGAGGACCTCGGATGAAAACAGCCAGTCCCGGTTCATCGTCGACAAAATCAGGGACCTCTCCCTGCAGGGCGTACGCCTTAACCGGATAGCAGTTCTTTTCAGGGCCGGCTTTCACTCATTTGATCTCGAAATCGAACTGGGCAGGGAGGGTATCCCCTTTGTAAAGGTCGGGGGGTTCAAATTCATGGATTCCGCCCATATCAAGGATGTGCTGGCCCACCTCAAGGTTATCCACAACCCTGATGACAGTATCAGCTGGTACCGGATCCTGTTGCTTTTAGAAAAAGTAGGTCCTAAAGGAGCGGCTCAAATGTTCAACGACCTGCAGAAAAAGGGCGGCGGGTACCGGGGGCTTGCGCAGGTAAAGCTAAGGCCGGCCCTGGCCGGGTCGGTTGAAAGATTGAAGTCCCTCTTTTCCGTCCTGACTCCCGAAACCATGACCATCGCCGCCCTGGGTGAAAGGATCGTCGATTATTATCTCCCGATTCTGAAAAAAAGGTTTGACGATCATCCCAGAAGAGAGCGTGACCTGGAGCAGCTCCTGTCCATCATGGAACGGTACGGCGATCTGGAGGCGTTTCTTACCGACATGGCCATCGAACCCCCCAGCGCCAGCATCGAAGGCACGTTCTCCACTGGGGAATCCATCGATGAAAGTCGGCTGACCCTCTCCACGATCCACTCGGCAAAGGGTCTGGAATGGCACACGGTGTTCATCATCTGGACACTTGACGGCAGATTCCCGGCCATGCGCTCGCTGCACAAAGAGGATGAAATCGAGGAAGAGCTGCGGCTGATGTACGTGGCGGCCACACGGGCGGAAGAAAACCTCTTTTTTGTCTGCCCCGGTCAGGCCTATGATCGGGCAACAGGCCTTATCCTTAACCGACCCTCGAGATTTCTCGAACATATACCGGAAGACGCTCTGGATATCCGCCGCTACGCTTCCTAATAAATTTTCCTGCCTAAACGCTCATCTCAGCAAGCGTTTAAACAGGAAAATTTATTAGTGTACGCGGCTTCGCCGCTATTTCTACCTTGATTCGAGCGCTTTTTTACCGAGGGGCCACGCTGATATGACTTAAATACGCTGCCGACAATTTAAAAAGATTTAGTAGGCCGAAGGCCGTTTCGTAATTTTTACCTTGAATGAATTTGATTGCAAATTCATTCAAGGTAAAAATTACTCGGAGAAATATTCCGCCGTGTATACCTGCACCTGCGTGTCCGTGCTTTTCCAGCAGTCCCCGTCCATGCCCCCCTTCTGGCACAGATGCCTCAAAAAAATCTCTTTTTCGGGTAACTGGTCCCAGACCTGGGGCAGGAAGGTGGATCTTTTCCAGCCGCGGGAAAGAATAACCCCGTGAATTCCGGGTTGCAGCTGCCTTTTAAGATCTTCACCGTCCTTGAAAGCCAGCGCCACGGGTAGCGAAAGAACGCTGATTTCGATGTCAATGGAAGTGAACTCATCGAAGGTGACGGCGGGAAATCTCGGGTCTTTGAAGGCTGCATTGGCTGCATTTTCCGAGACATTGTCAATCAGGGATCGGTTGGGTTCGATGGTGCCGATGCAGCCCCTGAGTTCCCTGTTTTGATGAAGGGTTACAAAACAGCCGCGATCCTCATATACTGCCGGGGAAAGCGAATCGGGTCTCTGGAGATTCGATCCGCGTTTCAACCTGGCGGCAATCTCGCTGCGGGCCAATTCTAGAAGAAATGCCCGATCTGAAGTTGTAAGTTCTGCCATGGCGCTTTGCCTTGCATCAAAATTTAAACCGCTCAATTTAGGTTAGAAAAAGGCAAACCAAATATACAACCCCAGCGTCAGCCAGGCCAAAAAACAGATGACGTAGCTCATCCACTCTACCCTGCGCGTAGCCATTCCGTGCCTGTCCACCATTCCGACCTTTTGCTTACAGGACGGGCATATTTCCACCTTCAGAGGAATATGCACATAACAATAAGGACACTTTTTGCTGACCTGGGGTTCCTTTCTGACGACAAGATCATTTTCTTTCTTCATATGCCCGCCTAATCTGATGCGTCATGGGACCGGGTTTAAGTATTATTCGACAACACCTTCCTTGATCGTAATTTCACTGTTGTCTTTTATCTGCGCCAGCCATGCATTGAAAGTCCGTGACTGTTTCTGCACAAGGAGGGATTCTTTTATCTCTTCTCTTTCCTTATCAAATCCTTCGGCATCAGGCAACTTTCTATTTTTCAGGCGAATTACATAATATCCTTTTGTGCCCTTGAACGCCTTTTCCGGCAAACTGTTATCCGGGGTAAGCATGAATGCTGCCGTTGAAATTTCATTTTCATATCCTATTGTGGGAATGGACGCGTTGCGTTTGAAAAAGCCGGTTGCCGCAAAAGCTACCGCCCCCCCCTCCGTATCATTTTTCAGGGCTTCCAGCAACGCCTCGGCCGATTCTCTCGCCCGGGTCTGCTGTTTTTCCTTCTTCAGATCTGCTGCAACCGTTTCTTTCACCGACGCAAGTTCGGGGATTTTACCCGGGACCGTTTCGATAACCTGCAGGATAAAATATCCATCGGAAAAATCCTGGATTTCACTGATTTGATTTAAGGTCAGCTCGAACGCAGCGGTGATGAATTTACTGCGGTCCGCAATGCCTTTCAGTGACGCACCCTGCCTGCTGAACCGCCCTGTTTTGATTGCCGTCAGATCTGTCTCCTGGGTAATCCTGGCAAGGTCATCCCCCTCCAGCGTCTGGTCAAAAAAGAATTCCGCCGCATCATATGCCAGATTCCCGGCTTTCTCGCCGGCCAGTTTTTCCCGGATCCCGCCGCTTGCCTCTTCAAGTGATTGCGTGGAGGCCTCGTTTACTTTTTCCACCTGGATCAGATGCCAACCAAACTGCGTTTTGACCGGTTCGCTCACCTCTCCTGGAGCCATGGAAAACGCCTGCTCCGCAAAGGGCGCCACCATATCCTCTTTCTTGAAATTCCCCAGATACCCCCCGTTGTTTTTCGAGGGACCCTCCGAATACTGTGTGGCAAGCTCCGGAAATGCCGTGCCCGCCTTATACATGTCCAGAATTTCGACGGCTCTGGCCCTGGCAAGCGCCACATCCGCTTCACCGGCATCCGGGGCTACCTTGATAAGTATGTGACGGGCCTCGACGGTTTTTGGTTTGTCGAACTCCCGAATATTGGTATTGTAATAATCACGAATCTCCGGATCCGTTACCTCGGCCGTGTCTTTATATGCCTCCGGGTTGAACTGAATATATTGAACGTCGACCATGGGGTCGGTTTTATACGCAGTTTTGCTCTTTTCGAAAAAGGCTTGAATCTCTTCTTCTGACGTTTCGACATCCGTATATTTATCCGGTTCGAACACAAAATACTCTATGTCCACGGAGGTGTTCTGCCATTGATAATACGCCAGGGCCTCCCCGTCGGAAACCTGAATATTGCTGCCGACATATGCGCGCAGTTTACTGGTCAGCAGGGTAGTTTTCTGTATTTTTTCAAATCCTTCGGGAGTCATGCGGTTATATTCCAACACCCGTTGATACAGCCGCAGGTCAAACTGGCCGTTGGTCTGAAATGCCTCGACACCCGTAATCGCATCCACGATCTCCGCATCGGTGACCCGCAGCTTCAGCTTCGCAGCTTCCTGGACCATGAGTGTTTGGTCGATCAACTGAGCCAGCGCCTGTTGGTCCAGACGCAGCATTTTCACCACCTCCTGGTTCATGTTGTTGCCGAACCGTTGCCGCATCTGCTCCAGCAATGCATTGTAGGTCGAGTTGTACTCTTCAGCATTAATAATATCGCCATTTACACTTGCAATGACACTGGCCTTACGGCTACGGAAGCTTCCCACGCCCCAGAACACAAAAACAATGACAATGGCCCCCAATAGAATCTTGATCAACCAGCTCGTTGCATAGTCACGCATCAATCTCAGCATTACTTTTCACCTCTGTTAAATTTAATAATACATGCACATTAGGAACAATTATCATAATAAACAGCTGATTGTTTCTAATGAAACATTTGAATCTATTTTTATGTTGGTTCTTTGTCAACATTTCATTAGATACATTTGCAGTATTTTTTCCATTCTCACTATATAACGATATTTCCAACCTGGAATGGCTGCGGATATGCACGAATGTTTCTAATGTGAAATAAAGATTGACACGTGTATCTCTTTTTGTTAGGTCCCCCTCTATTAATGGGGCTGTAGCTCAGCTGGGAGAGCGCATGACTGGCAGTCATGAGGTCAGGAGTTCGATCCTCCTCAGCTCCACCAAATAAAATCAAAGGGTTAGCTTAATTCAGCTAACCTTTTTTTATTTGTAAAAAACCCTTTTCCGCAAATTACTAACATCAATCATCTTGCCGTCTTCGTTGTAAAATAGCCATTCGGGTATTTCTGACCAGCCTTTTTTCAAGGTTTCCCTTTTCCGTTTGGTAATGTGCAATTTTAAAACAGCGGCTAACTGGCTTGACATGTCAACTCGTCTGGTCTTGCCATTCTTGGGTGAAGTGACATCCCCACGGACACAATTTCTTTTAACCTCTATGAACCCGCCCTTGAAATCAATGTCGCCCGGCTGTAATGCAATCAACTCCCCCTCTCTCATGCCCGTGCGTAGGGCACACAAAAAGAATGGATAATATCGCGGGAAATGTTCCTGTATGGCTACCTCAAACGCTGTTTTTTCTTCCCACGAAAATGGATGGATTTCCTTTGGGGAATCATCCCGTTTTATATATTTCCCAGTATTAGCAGCAGGATTTATGTGAATCAGTTCATCGTCAACCGCTTGGGACAGAATTGAGCTTGTATATGCCTTCATTATTTTAACAGAACCAGCAGAAAGCCCTTTTTCCTGTTTTTTATAGATCAGATCCTTGATGTTTTTCCGCTTTATCTCATTTAATGGCAATGTACCCAGTTCGGGTAAGAGGTGAAGGTTAAGAACATTACGGTAGCTGTCACGGGTAGATTTTTTATGTTTGTTTTTTGAATAGCCACTCATAAAAACTTCACTGTATTTCTGAAATGTGGGTAATGGCTTTTCTTTCTCCCTGTTCATATCGAACTTACCAAGCTTTAATTCAGCCACTATTTCATCGGCAACAACCTCAGCAGCCTTCTTTGTCCCTACCTTCATTGATGTCCGTTGTTTGTTGTGGGATATGAACACCCACCAGGGGTTGCCCTTGCCTTTGACCTTTTGCCTTATTTTTAACAAATTATCTTATTGCAAACATAGCATCAATCCTGTAAGTGAGTGCGGCTCAATCTTGAGAAACATTAACGTAAAATTTGGAGGTAATGAATGGGGCGAGATAGACGCCTTGGTATAGATCGCAGAGTTGGGAGCCATAGGCGATTTGGTGGTGGTAATTATAATGGTCCCGAAAGAAGAAGCACCCATGGTCGCAGAAGCTGTAGTGAAAGACGACAAGAAAAATATATGTTTTCAGAATCAAGTCTTTTTGCAATAGCATAATAAAAACAAGATTTTTCAAAGAACATGAGCAGGGTCAATAGTGGCCCTGCTTTTTTTTATCCCCTCAATCGAAAAGGGGGGTGAGGGATTCCCCCGTATCGGTCTGCAGTGCCTATCCCTTTTCAATAAGAAATGCCCTGGGAGTACCCACGGCCACAACACCGCCCACACCGTTACCGGCATGATTCCCAGAGCATTCTATGATTAATTGGTTTTTCATTGTGTGATTTCGGGATTTAATGAATTATTACATTCTTGTTTTAATGTAAAATATAATTAATGCAATGTCAAACTAATTCTTGAATTGACGCTTTAAAGAATGTAAGAATGCCCCATGGGTGAAAAAAAGACATTTTCCACAAGGGTTGATGAAAGCCGCATAAAAGATTTGAAACATTTAGCTGTTGATACGGATAAATCTTTAGGTGATCTATTGGCTGAAGCTATCGAATTGTTGGTCAACAAGTACGATAAAGAAAAAGAATAACCGTCCTGTGCCATACCTCCAGGCAAGTCTAAAATATCCATAAGCAATATTTATATCTATTCGGAGAAATCTATGCTTAGAGTTGTTTTTCTTTTCCTGCTTGGCCTGCTTGTCACACCGAACATTTCAGCATCAGAAATCATTGATGTCCAAATAAAAGGTCTTGATGACGGTGTAAAAACATCAAAACCGCAAGATTATAAAGAAGCAGTGTTGTTTGCAAAAAGAGAGGCAATTGAAAGAGCGGGGGTGAGGGTAAAATCAGTTTCAACAGTAAAAGATTTAATGATTGAATCTGACTACATAGAAACAAAGGCAGAAGCTGTATTACTCCCTGGCTACAAAATTATGGACATCGGATACTCTGAAGATGGCTATTATACCATTGTCCTTTCAGGTAAAGTAAAACCCACCAAAAACATTATAAGAAAAGAAAAAATCATCCTCTATATTAAACTAAATTATAATCCTAATTTTAATTGCAGAAAAAAGGGTGCGGTAGACCTGAATTTTTATATAGATGGTGCCCATGTCGGAAGATATGATTTTCGTCATTGTAATTCAATTCAAAACGAATTGGTGTTAAAAAAAGAAGTATCGAAAGGCTATCATAGTGTAAAAATAGATGGCCGATGCCCATATTGGAGATCAAATGGTGATAGTGAAAAAGGGTATCCTATTGAACCTGGCGAAGCATCAAAAGTATTTTATTCATCTACCCAATTATTTGTTAATGTATCCGGGTCTTCTACTGTTATGACCACTAGGCCACGAGCAAATATTGATTCTATGGAGTTTGATAATTGAATAGCTATTATTTATCAGGCTTAAAAGATTGCTGAGCTTAAATAATGAACAACTAACCCACAGACTTCCTATACTCAAATGAAGCGGTAATATCAGAAATGATATTTACCAATTGCCGCATCTGGAACACGCCTGAATGTCCTCACCTGAATAATGAATCGACACTGTTTCTGTTGAATGATTTGACCATATCGGAAATAAATAAAATGTGTGCTGAGTGTGCGGATTTTGAAACAAAGCGGGACAGTGAATGATGTTATCTGTAATTTAGCCTGACTGGTAATATTCTCCATTTATGTAGTGAGTTTTATTATGTTGTGAGAATTTAATTCTTCCTCATATAATTCTTCTAAGAAAAGTTCTAAACTCCATCTAATTCTTTTAATTTATTAATAATATTCTTTTCCCCTGGTAATGTAGTTCTAAGTATAATAAGGTAGGTCTTACAGAAGGATTCTATTTTCCATACTGCTTACTCGAAAAGCCTTATTGACAAGAACTCAGGAAAACGGAGAGGAAATAGAGCCTGGATTCGCTTTTGAAATTGCGCCGGGGAGTGATGCGTGGGTGATTGGAGATAAACCGTGCATTGCCCTTGACTTCATACCCCTAAGCGACGATTCTGACACATAAATCATAATCGCAGGACTCAAGGCTTATTAGCGTCTTCTGTTTCACCAATTTTTCACAGACCCAATATATTGTGGTCGTAATATTTTCATAAAGAGACCGATAATGAATCCGTTTGGTAATGATAATCCCAATGATATTTGTACTGCCGGTCACGAGTCGAACTGTACAGGGTGTACTATTTCAGGCGAATTAAAATGTAGATTAAATGTTGTTGATTGGTTAAAATTTCTTTTATTGTTTTCCGTATTTTTGGTCCCCGGGTTAATTGGGATGACTCGAGGAGGTTACACTAACCAGATTGGATGGATGTTGGGTTTCTGGATAT
>Ga0164313_10000714_pt1 | contig 27639 bp, 15 predicted proteins | sample GuaBasSedimGuay4_FD_113735 | JGI IMG/M metagenome (GOLD analysis project Ga0164313, IMG submission 113735) | Subseafloor sediment microbial communities from Guaymas Basin, Gulf of California, Mexico - Guay4, Core 4569-4, 0-3 cm | ecosystem: Environmental > Aquatic > Marine > Hydrothermal vents... | reverse complement strand
TTTTTTTGGGAGCGGCCTGTCCGCAGCAGCGGCCAGCGCACGCTCAAGGGGCTGGCGACGCCGGCCGTTTCCCTCGGGAGAGCCGATGGCAGCCGGAGAGATCCGGAGGCCAGGGAATACGCTGGGTTCTCTCACGAGAACCCAGGCGGAGTCGCTGCCGTCGGGTGGCCGTCCGAGGAACAGAGGCCTCGGGCGGGCACCCCTTTGCTGGCGCGTTGCTGGCCCTGCCTGAGCGTCGAGCGGGGTGCTACTCGGCCAGGGCGCGCTGCACCACCTCGCGGGTGTTGTCGGACAGATTGTCCAGCGCCGCGATGGTCGCCAGCGTGTCGCGCAGGCGCTGCGCCAGCTCGGGGGTGAGCTGGCGCGGGTCGCCGAAGAGCGTGGCCATGCGGCCGATCAGCACGGGGTTCTTGGCGTCCAGGCGCAGGATCAGGTCCGCCAGCAGCTTGTGGCCCTTGCCGCTGGGCTCGTGGAAGCGCGCCAGGTTGCGGGCGAAGCTGCGGTACAGCGCGCGCAGCTTGTTGGGGTTGGAGTCGCTGTAGGCCGGGTCCTGGGTCAGGGCCAGCACGTCGTCCGCGGTCTGCGGGCGGCGGCTGGCGGCCTGGGCCGCGAACCACTTGTTCATCACCAGCGCCTCGTGCTGCCAGCGCGCGCGGAAGCTGGCCACGGCGGCGTCACGGCGCGGACCCTGCAGGTGGGCCAGCTCTCTCAGCGCCGCCAGCTCGTCCGTCATGCTGGCCGCCGCGGCCAGCTGGGCCTCGGCGCGCTCGATCACGGCGTCCTCGTCCAGCCGCATGAGCAGGGACAGGCAGGCGTTCTTGAGCGCTCGCCGGCCGGCGGAGGCCGTGTCCATCTCCGTACCTGCTGAGAGCACCAGCTCGTCGTAGCGCGTTAGCAGGGCCTCGCGGTGGCCGCGGGCGAGCTGCAGTGCGACCCACTCGCGGGCCTCGTGCAGGGCCGCCGGGTCCACGCAGTCGATGCGGCTGGCCAGCTCCAGTTCGGAGGGCAGCTCGAGCGCCTCGGCGGCGAAGGCCGGGTCGAGACTGCGATCGGCGAGGATGCTGCCGGGCAGGGCGCGCCAGCCGGCGTCGTCGCTGGCGCTCGCGTGGGCGCCAGCGTCTTGCGCGCCGTGAGCCGCGTCGTCCGCCTGGCCCTGCAGGCGCGTCAGGATGGCTTGGCCCAGCAGGCGCTGGATGGCGTCCCAGCGGTTGAAGCCGTCGCTGTCGTGGCTGGCCAGGAACAGCAGCTCGGCCTGGTCGAGACCGTCATCCAGCAGCACCGGCGCCGAGAAGCCGCGCAGCAGCGAGGGCACCGGCGCCGCGTCGATGCTCTCGAACACGTAGCGGCCACTGGCCTCCGTGAGCGACAGCACGCGGGTGCTGGGGGCCTCGTCCTCGGCTTCTCCGGCCAGGCGCAGGGGCAAGTCCTGGCCGTCGGGGCCCAGCAGCCCCAGGGCCACGGGGATGTGCACGGGCAGCTTGTCGGGCTGACCCGGCGTGGCCGGTGTGCTCTGGGAGAGCTCCAGGGTGTAGCTGCGGGCGGCGGCGTCGTAGTGGCCGCGGGCCGTCAGGCGCGGCGTCCCGGCCTGGGCGTACCAGCGCCGGAAGACCGACAACTCGAGCCCCGTGGCGTCGCTGATGGCCGTGACGAAGTCGTCGGTGGTGACCGCCTGGCCGTCGTGCCGCTCGAAGTACAGGTCTGTGCCACGGCGGTAGCCCTCGGGGCCGGCCAGGGTGGCCAGCATGCGCACCAGCTCGGCGCCCTTCTGGTAGATGGTGAGCGTGTAGAAGTTGTCGATGGCCAGATACTCGTCCGGCCGCACGGCGTGGGCCAGGGGCCCGGCGTCCTCGGCAAACTGCAGCTCGCGCAGGTGGCGCACGTCGGCCATGCGCTGCACGGCGCGGTCGCCCATCTCGGCGCTGAACTCCTGATCGCGGAAGACGGTCAGGCCCTCCTTCAGGCTGAGCTGGAACCAGTCGCGGCAGGTGACGCGGTTGCCCGACCAGTTGTGGAAGTACTCGTGGGCCACCACGCCCTCGATGCGCTGGTAGTCCTCGTCGGTGGCCGTGGACGGGTCGGCCAGCACCAGCTGGCTGTTGAAGATGTTGAGCCCCTTGTTCTCCATGGCGCCCATGTTGAAGTCGCTCACCGCCACCAGGTGAAAGACGTCCAGGTCGTACTCGCGGCCGTAGACCCGCTCGTCCCAGGCCATGGAGCGCTGCAGGCTGGCCAGGGCGTGGGTGGCGCGCGCGGTCTGGCCCTGCTCGACCCATAGCTTGAGCGCCACCCCGCGACCCGAGCAGGTGACGAAGGCGCCCTCCAGGCACTCGAGCTCGCCGGCCACCATGGCAAACAGGTAGCAGGGCTTGCGGTGCGGGTCGTGGAAGCTGGCGAAGTGGCGCCCGTCGTCGGCCGGACCGGAGTCCGTGAGGTTGCCGTTGCCCAGCAGGACCGGGCAGGTCTTGGCGTCGGCCACGATGGTGGTGCTGTAGATGGAGAGCACGTCGGGGCGGTCAGTGAACCAGGTCAGCCGTCGGAAGCCCTCGGCCTCCATCTGCGTGCAGTAGGCGCCGCCCGAGCGGTAGAGCCCGGACAGGGCCGTGTTGGCGTCGGGGTCCAGCACGGTCACCACCGACAGGCTGAAGCTGTCCTGCTCAGGGTGCAGGTTGAGCGTGCGGCCCTGGTCGACGCCGTCGATGTCCACCTGCTTGCCGTCCATGTGCACCGACTCGGTGCGCAGCTCGCTGCCGTCCAGGACCAGCAGGTCGCCGGGGCCGCCGCCGCGCACCCAGGTGGTGTTGGCCGTGACCCGCGCCTCATGCTCAAAGAGCTCGATCAGCAGCTCGACGTGGGTGGCCGTGAACGTGGGCGGCGCGTAGTCGGCCAGGCGCACGGGGCGGTGGCTGGCGAGAGTCAGATCGGGGGCCGTCTCAGGGGAGGAGTTGGTCATGGTGTGGGGCTCGTCAGGGGCGGTGCGCCAGCTGGGGGATGGCCTCCGGCGGGCTGCGTGGGGGGCGCAGAGCATGGCATACCGCAGCGGCGCCGGGGGCGCTCGGACGGCTCCCGTGGGGCTGGGGCTGGGGCTGGGGCTGGGGCTGGGGCGGGGCTGCTGCGCGGGCTGGGGCTGGGGTTTCTGCCCGGGCCTGAGCGGGGCGCTGCCGAAGGGCCCGGGCCGCTCGTCCCGGCTCAGTCGGCCAGCAGCGCGTCGATGGCCGCGTCCAGGGCGGCGTAGTCCCGCACGCAGGCCTCGTGCCCGGCGCTGGGCGTCTCGTGGAATTCGGGTCCCGGGTGCACGAAACGCACGCGCCCCTCGCTGTCCAGCAGGAAGGAGGCGCTGGTGGCGTTGCGTGGCGTCGCGCCCTCCAACCAGATGGCGCGCAGGGCCGACCAGTCGGCGTCGATGGCGAGCGGGCCGTGGTAGCCCAGGGCGTCGGCCGCCACCAGCACCACGGCGTCGTGCACGGCGCGCGGCGGCTTGGGGTGATACACGCCCACGGTCACCAGGCCGCGCTCGGCGTAGCGGCTGCGCAGGGTGTCGAGGGCCGGCAGGCTGGCGCGGCAGTAGGGGCAGGTGTCCGTCCAGAAGCGCAGCAGCACGGCGCGGGCCTTTGCCAGGTCGGGTATCGGACCCGCCCAGCGCGCGGGCAGCAGGCTGAGGACCTCGCGCCCCAGCACGTCGCTGCCGGGGATGCTCGTGACCTGGGTCTCGGCCGGCTGGGCCAGGGGCGACTTGGGCCGCTCCGCCTCGGCGCAGGCAGACGTCAGCGCGAGCGCCAGCGCGAGGCCCAGGGTGACGGACCCGCGGCGCCCGCATCGCCCGCGTTGCCCGCGTTGCCCGCGTTGCCCGCGGCGCCGTGCTGTCTGCTGGGTGTCGCTTCGGATCGGCTGCATGTCAGGCCTCCCAGGCCAGGGCCTCGTGATCCCAGGGGCCGGCGGCCACGGCCAGCCCCAGGGTACGCCCGTAGGCGCGCTGCACCTCGGTGCCGGTGAAACCGTCTCCGAGCATGTGACAGGGGTCGAGCATCTCGGCGCGTCGCAACGAGAAGCCGCTCGCCCGGTGGAACAGGACCGGCATGGCCGCGCTCGAGAGGCGCCAGCAGGGCTCGTCGGCCGGGGCCACCTGGCAGCTGTCCACGAACAGGCGGCCGCCGGGGGCCAGCACGCGCCGGGCGTGGCGCACGGCGGCCCAGGGTCGGGGCTCGCGCTGCAGCACGTCGAGCAGGGCCAGGGCGGGCAGCGAAGCGTCGGGCACGTCGGTCAGCGCGGCCTGGATCGAACCGTCGTAGGCCAGGCGCTCGCCGGGCAGCTCGCGGGCGCGCGGGCCGGCCAGCAGGTGCCAGCGCTCGGCACCCTCGAACAGGCGCCAGGGGTCGTCGGGCGAGGGCCGGGGCCGAGGGCGGTAGCCCGCCCGCTGCGCCAGCTTGATGACGCCGCGCCGCCCGCGAGCCACGCTGCGACGCAGCAGCCCGGGGTAGATCTGGCCGCCCAGCAGCTCGTGGGCGCGCAGCTGCCAGCGCAGGCACGGGTCGGGCGGGCCGCGCTTGCGCAGCTGCACCTCGCAGCCGGGGTGGCCGGGGTACGCGGCGCCTGGGTCGGCGTCCGGCACCACGCGCGCCTGCTGCAGGGGGCGGCTGCCCAGGATCTCGAAGCCCGTGGCGGGGCTGAACAGGCCCTCCCAGGCGCCGGGCCCGAAGCGCCAGAAGTCGCTGGGCCACTCGTGCACGGGGAAGGCCTCGTGGGTCACGATCCAGGCCAGTCCGCCCGTCTTGAGCACGCGGTTCATCTCCAGCGCCACCAGCCAGGGCATGGCCAGGTGCTCGAAGACGGCGTGGCTCCAGAGCGCGTCGAAGCTGTCGGCGGGTAGCTGCCGCGAGAGCTCGTGGGCGTCGGCCACCAGATCGACGCCGGGGCCCGGGCGCACGTCCACGCCGGTGCGCTGCCAGTGCGAGGGGCACTGCCACGGATCGGGCGTGACGCGCCGGCCGCCCAGCTCCAGCACGCGCGGGCGCGGCACGTCGGCCAGCAGATCGGGCAGGTAGGCGACAGGCATGGCGCCCAGGGTGTGCCCGGGCCCGGTCGGCATGCAAGGCCACGCAGCGGGCGCCGGAACGAGACCGGGCGCCGTCTTTCGACGCCTGTCCGCTCGCGGTACCCTCGTCCGCTCGCCCCGACCGCTTCTTGGAGAGCCACACTCGTGCAGCTCGGCTTCGTGCTGGACAAGACGCGCTGCATCGGTTGCCACGCGTGCACCGTGGCCTGCAAGAGCGAGAACGACGTCCCGCTGGGCGACTTCCGCACCTGGGTCAAGTACACCGAGCAGGGCGCCTGGCCGGAGACAAAACGCTCGTTCACGGTGCTGCGCTGCAACCAGTGCACGGACGCGCCCTGCATCGAGATCTGCCCGGTGACCGCGCTGGAGAAGGCCGACAACGGCATCGTCGACATCGACCCGCGCGTCTGCATCGGCTGCAAGGCCTGCCTGCAGGGCTGCCCCTACGACGCCATCTACCTCAACGAAGACAAGGGCATCGCGCAGAAGTGCCACTTCTGTGCGCACCGTGTCGAGGTCGGGCTGGCGCCGGCCTGCGCGGTGGTGTGTCCGACGGAGGCCATCGTGCCCGGCGACCTGGACGACCCGTCCAGCCGCGCGGCGGCGCTGATCAGCGAGCACGGCAGCACGCTGCGCAAGCCCGAGGCCGGCACCTCGCCCAACGTGCACTACATCGAGGGCTCGGCTGCGGGCATCGATCCCGAGCTGACCAGCGCGGCGGGGGGCCTGCTGTGGGCCCAGCAGCTGCCGGGTGAGCGCCTGGACGCCATCCTGTTCGACGGCCTGGAGCGCAAGGCCGAGGCGCGCACCACCTATGACGTGCAGCGCAAGGCGCCCTGGGGCGTCGGCATCAGCGGCTACCTGTTCTTCAAGTCGCTGGCGGCGGGCGTGTTCATCGTGGGCGCGGGCTTCCTGACGCCGGCCAAGGCCCTGGTGGACGTGCCCCTGGCGGCGCGCATGGGCGTGCCGGCCTTGGCGCTCGCGTTCCTGAGCGTGACGCTGCTGCTGCTGGTGCTCGACCTCAAGCGGCCCGAGCGCTTCCTCTCCATCCTGCTGCGGCCCAACTGGTCGTCGTGGCTGGCCAAGGGCAGCTACTTCCTGTTGGTGTACAGCCTGCTGCTGCTGGCCTGGATCGGCTTGGGCTGGGCGGGCGTGCGCGGCGGCGTGGGCCTGCTGGTCATCACGACGCTGCTGGCGGTGCTCTCGGCGGTGTACACGGCCTGGCTCTTCGGGCAGGCCAAGGGCCGCGTGCTGTGGATGAAGCGCGGCCTCACGCTGCACTTGTTGTTCCAGGCCATCGTGGCGGGCGCGGCCATGCTCATGCTGGTGACGACCCTGGCCCCCGAGCTGCTGGGCACGCCGACGCACCAGCTGCACCACGTGCTGCTGATCGGGCTGCTGGGACACGCCGCCCTGACCCTGGCCGAGCCCATGCTGGCGCCCATCGGCCGCGCCGCGGAGTTCCACCGCCACGCGCGTCTGCTCACCAAGGGACCCTACGCCCGCATGCACTGGTTCGGTGGCATGTTGCTGGGCGTGGTGTTCCCCGCCGTGGTGGTCCTGGCGCTGCCCGCCGGGCCGGCCTTCTTCATGGCGGGGCTGGCCGCCCTGATCGGCCTGGCCATGCACGAGCACGCCTTCGTGCGCGCGGGCCAGGCGTTGCCCATCAGCTGAGCCGCGGAGCGATCCCGACATGACACAGGACAACCGAGAGCCCGCCACCGACGCCGCACGCGGCGTGTCCGTGGAGGTGCCTGGGCCCGAGGCGGGCGGCCCCGACTGCCGCAACTCGCCCTGGGATCTGGCCGTGGGCCCGCCGCCCGAGCGCTGGGACGACTGGGTCGAGCTGGACGCGACGGCCTGGCCCGAGAGGCGCGAGAAGCGCTACCGCTGCGTGCCCACCATCTGCTTCAACTGTGAGTCGGCCTGCGGGCTGCTGGCCTTCGTCAACAAGGACACCGGGCGCATCGACAAGTTCGAGGGCAACCCGGTGCACCCCGGCAGCCGCGGGCGCACCTGCGCCAAGGGTCCGGCCAGCATCAATCAGGTCCACGACGAGGAGCGCATCCTCACACCGCTGAAGCGCGACGGTCCGCGCGGCAGCGGCAAGTGGCGCGAGGCGTCATGGGACGAGGCGCTGGACGACATCGGCGCGCGCATCCGCAAGGCGCTGCTCGAGGAACGCCGCAACGAGATCGTCTATCACGTCGGGCGCCCGGGCGAGGACCACTTCGCCCTGCGCGTACTGCAGAGCTGGGGCGTGGACGGCCACAACAGCCACACCAACGTGTGCAGCGGCGCCGCGCGCCTGGGGTACTCGCTCTGGTTCGGCGCGGACCGGCCCTCGCCCGACTTCGCCCACTCCAAGTTCATCCTGTTGTTGTCGGCGCACCTGGAGACGGGGCACTACTTCAACCCCCACGCCCAGCGCATCATGGGCGCCAAGGAGGGCGGTGCGCGCATGGCGGTGGTGGACTGCCGGCTGTCCAACACGGCCAGCCACGCCGACCACTGGATCTCGCCCTGGCCCGGCACCGAGGCGGCCATGCTGCTGGGCGTGGCGCGTGAGCTGCTGCAGCGCGGCGCCATCAACCGCGCCTTCGTCGAGCGCTGGGTGAACTGGCGGGCGCTGCTGGAGGCCCGCGCGCCCGACAGCGCGCACAACCTGGACGCGTTCCTGGAGCACCTGAAGGCGGAGTACGAGCGCTTCACGCCCGAGTATGTGGCCGAGGAGTGCAAAGTCCCGCTCGACACCGTGGCGCGGCTGGCGGACGAGATCGCGGCGGCGGGCAGCGCCTTCTCCAGTCACCTCTGGCGCAACGCGGCGTCGGGCCATCTGGGCGGCTGGCAGATCGCCCGGGCGCTGATGCTGCTGCACGTGCTGACGGGCTCGGTGGGTACGCCCGGCGGCGTGAACCCCAACGCCTGGGACAAGTTCGTGCCCAAGCCGAGCAAGAACCCGCCCCACGGTAAGGACTGGAACGAGCGCCACTGGCCGCGCGAGTACCCGCTCTGCCATTACGAGATGAGCTTCGTCCTGCCGCACCTGCTGCGCGACCAGGACAGCCGCATCGACACCTACTTCACGCGGGTCTACAACCCGGTCTGGACCAACCCCGACGGCTGCGCCTGGATCGAGATGCTGGAGGACGAGGCGCGCATCGGCTGCCACGTCGCGCTCACGCCGATCTGGTCGGAGACCGCGCAGTGGGCCGACTGGGTGTTGCCCATGGGCCTGGGGCCTGAGCGCCATGACGTCATGAGCCGGGAGACCCACGCGGGCACCTGGATCGGCTTCCGCCAGCCCGTGCTCAAGCAGCACCTCGCGGCCGAGGGCCAGAGCGGCGGCGACAGCCGCGACTGCAATCCCGGCCAGGTCTGGGAGGAGGCTGAGTTCTGGATCGCGCTGACCCATCGCATCGACCCCGACGGCAGCATGGGGCTGCGCCAGTGGTTTGAGAGCCCTGAGCGGCCGGGTCAGCCCATCTCCATGGACGAGTACTGGGCGGATGTGTTCGAGCACTCGGTGCCCGGGCTGCCGCAGGCCGCCGCGGCCATGCAGCTCACGCCGCTGCAGTACATGCGCAAGCACGGCGCCTTCGCGGTGCCCTACGCCGGGCAGGAGCGCTACGAGAAGCCCGTGGCCGAGGACGCTCCGGGCGTGGAGCTGGCGCCCGGTGAGCGCCGCGCCGGCTTCGGAACGCCCTCGCGCCGGCTCGAGATCTACAGCCCGACCATGACCGAGTGGGGCTACGACGATCAGGCCCTGCCCGGCTACATCCCCGGCCAGGTGCACCCCGACCGCCTCGACATGGCCCAGGGCGAGCGCGCCCTGCTGCCGACCTTCCGTCTGCCCACGCTGATCCACACGCGCTCGGGCAACGCCAAGTGGCTGCAGGAGATCAGCCACACCAACCCGCTCTGGGTGCACCCCGAGGACGCCGCTGCCCTGGGCTTGCACAACGGCGCCCTGGCCCGGGTCAACACGCGCATCGGCCATTTTGTGCCGCGCGTCTGGATCACCGAGGGCATCCGCCCGGGCGTGGTGGCCTGCAGTCACCACGTGGGGCGCTGGCGCATGTTCGACAAGACCGGCGGCCAGCAGCGCGCCAGCAAGCTGGTGGACATCACGCGCCGCGACGGCACGTTTCTATTCCGCCAGAAGGGCGGCGGCGGCGCCTACGCGAGCGACGACCCCGACAGCGGCCGTGTCTGGTGGAACGAGACGGGCGTCAACCAGAACCTGACCTTCCCGGTGCAGCCCGATCCCATCAGCGGCATGCACTGCTGGCACCAGAAGGTGCGCGTGGAGCCGGCCGGCGACGGCGACCGCTACGGCGACGTCTTCGTCGATACCGCCAAGAGCCGTGAGGTCTGGGCCGAGTGGAAGGCCATGACCAAGCCGGCGCCGGGCCCAGGCGGGCTGCGACGCCCGCTCTGGATGAACCGGCCGCTGCGCCCGGTGGACGACGCCTACCGCATGGAGTGAGCGGCGCCACGTCGTGGTGCTGAGCCCCGACGGTGTCGTCCGCTCCGACGCCCCGCTGCTCTCCGGTGGGCTGGAGTCGATCGAGCAGCAGCCCTGAGCAGGCGTCGCTCAGCGCGGCGGCACACCGCCGTTGGCGATGATCGCGTCGAGCTGCCCCAGCTGCTCGTGCGGCACGCGGCCCCGGCGGTACTTGCCCTCCAGCACGTCGCGCAGGTCGATCAGCAGATCCAGCGGCGGTGGATCGAGGAGCGTGAAGTGCTGCTCCGACTTGAGCTTGGTCGACAGGCTCCAGCGGCCGGCGTGGATGGCGGCGCGCACCAGGCGCAGCTCGCCGTCCTCGGTGCGGTCGCGCCACTCGTGCACTCGCATGTCTGGCTTCCGGTGGGGGGGCGTCAGCGTCTCAGCAGGCTCACGGCGCGGTCGATGCCGTCGAGGGTCAGGGGTAGCATGCGCCCCTCCACGAGCTGATTCATGAGGCCGATGCTGGGTGTCCAGCCCCAGTGCTCCTCAGGCACGGGGTTGAGCCACACCACGCGCTGCCAGTGGGCCGTCAGGCGCCGCATCCAGACGTGGCCCGCCTCTTCGTTCCAGTGCTCCACCGAGCCACCCGGTTCGCTGATCTCGTAGGGGCTCATGCAGGCGTCGCCCACCACGATCACGCGCCAGTCGGGGCCGTAGGTGCCCAGCAGCTCGCGCGTGGGCGTGGGCTGGCTGTGGCGTCGGCGGTTGTTGCGCCACACGCGCTCGTAGAGGCAGTTGTGGAAGTAGACCTGCTCGAGGTGCTCGAACTCGGCGCGGGCGGCGCTGAAGAGCTGGTCGGCCAGGGCCACGTGGTCGTCCATGGAGCCGCCCACGTCCAGCAGCAGCAGCAGCTTGATGCGGTTGCTGCGCGCCGCCTGGTGCCGGATGTCGAGCCAGCCCTGGCGCGCGGTGGCGTCGATGGTGGCCTCGAGGTCAAACTCGTCCGCTGCGCCGTCGCGGGTGAGGTGACGCAGCTTGCGCAGGGCCAGCTTCATGTTGCGCGTGCCCAGCTCGGCGTCGCCGTCGAGGTCGACGAACTCGCGCCGATCCCAGACCTTCACGGCGCGTCGGTGGCGTGAGCGGTCCTGGCCGATGCGGATGCCGGCCGGGTTGTAGCCCCACGCGCCGAAGGGCGAGGTGCCCCCGGTGCCGACCCACTTGGAGCCGCCCTGGTGACGTTTCTCCTGCTCGGCCAGGCGCTGCTTGAGCGTCTCCAGCAGTTCGCGGAAGCTGCCGAGTTGCTTGACCAGCGCCTTGTCCTCCTCGCTCAGGAAGCGCTCGCCCATGCGCTCGAGCCAGTCCTCCGGCACGTGCTCAAAGGGGTCCTCGACCTGCTCGATGCCCTCGAAGCGCTCGGCGAACACGCGGTCGAAGCGGTCGAAGTGGCGCTCGTCCTTCACCAGCGTGGCGCGCGAGAGGTAGTAGAAGCCCTCTACGCTGAAGCCCTCGAGGCCGGCGCCCAAGGCGCGCAGCAGGGTCAGGAACTCCCGCAGTGAGACGGGCACGCCGCCCTGGCGCAACGCGAAGAAGAAGCCGATCAACACGGGTTCAGCCTCCGGTGGCGGGGCGCGCCGCGGCGGCGAGGCGCGCGGGCACCGGCGGGCGCGTCGTGCGGCGCGGCACCGTGACTACCAGCCGCGCCCGGGGCGGCGACCCGACAGGTGGTCGCTGATGGTGGCCAGGTCCTGTTCGTTCTTGATCAGCGCGCCCAGCAGCGGCGGCGGCTGCTGATTCTTCTCATCGATGGCCAGCGTGGCGGGGTCGACCCGATCCAGCACCAGCAGGCGCAGCCAGTCCAGCAGCTCGGACGTGCTGGGCCGCTTCTTCAGGCCCGGCGCCGCGCGCAGGTGGTAGAGCATCTCGATGGCGCGCGTGACCAGCTTGCGCTGCAGGCCTGGATGGTGCGCCTCCACGATGGCCTCCATCGTGTCCGGGTCCGGAAAGCGGATGAAGTGGAAGAAGCAGCGCCGCAGGAACGCGTCCGGCAGCTCCTTCTCGTTGTTGCTGGTGATGATCACGACGGGGCGCGTCTCGGCCCGCACCACCTGCTTGGTCTCGTAGACGTGGAACTCCATGCGGTCGAGCTCGAGCAGCAGGTCGTTCGGGAACTCGATGTCGGCCTTGTCGATCTCGTCGATCAGCAGCACGCAGCGGCCGGTCTCGAAGGCCTCCCAGAGCTTGCCGCGCACGATGTAGTGGCCGATGTCGTGCACCACCGACTCGCCCAGCTGGCTGTCCCGCAGCCGCGCCACGGCGTCGTATTCGTACAGGCCCTGCTGCGCCTTGGTGGTGGACTTGATGTGCCAGGCCAGCAGCGGCAGGCCCAGCGAGCGCGCCACCTCCTCGGCCAGGGCGGTCTTGCCGGTGCCGGGCTCGCCCTTCACCAGCAGCGGCCGGCCCAGGGCCACGGCGGCGTTGACGGCCACCGAGAGGTCCTCGGTGGCGATGTAGGTCTCGGTCCCGGTGAAGCGTTTGTCTGGTGTGGCGCTCATCCGGCCATGGTGGCTCGCCCGGCGCCGGGCGGCAAGGCTGGCGCGGCGACGGAGGCGGCTGGCGAGGCTGGCGCCGGCATGTCGGCGTGCCCCCCTGGCCTGAGGCCCCGGCGGGCGCGGCCCCCGTCGCGTCATGGGAGCGGCCAACGGTCGCTCAGGTAGACTCGCGCCTGAACCGACTCCTCGCCCCAGCTGCGGACCCTCACTCGTGCGCGAGGCCTCCCTGGAGATGGACTCATGACCGCGCCGCTGATTGCTTGTCGTCTGCCCGTGGCGTCGCTGCTGGCTGTGTGCCTGTCCCTGGCCTGGGCGCCGAACGCGTCGGCCGAGACGCTGCAGGTGGGCAAGAACAAGGAGTTTGCCAGCATCTCCGACGCCGTGGCGCAGGCCAACGACGGCGACACGATCCTGGTGTTCCCGGGCATCTACGCCGAGACGGTGCTGGTGTCGGACTTTCAGAGCCTGCAGATCCGGGGCAAGGGCAAGGCCGTGATCGAGCCGGGTCCGCTCAAGCTGGGGCCGGGTGACGGCGGCTCCGGGGGCGGCCTCTCCGCGCTGAACATCGTGGGCGGCGTGGACATCTCGGTGGAGGGGCTGAGCACTCGCGGCGGCTCGCCTCACGGCATTCACGTCTTCAACAGCTCCGGCGTGAAGCTCAAGCGCTGCCGCGTGACGGACAGCAGCGGCGACGGCATCCGCATCGAGCGCAGCGACGGCGCCAAGGTGGAGCGCTGTCGTGTGTCGCATGCGGGCGGATCCGGGCTGACGCTGGATGACCTGAGCGGCGCTACAGTGGAGCGCAACCTGATCCAGGACGTGGCTGACGACGGCATCGATCTCTCGGTGTCGGAGGGCTTCACCAGCGACGCGTGCACGCTGCTGAAGAACACCGTGCGGCGTGCGGGCGACGACGGCATCGATCTCAACGGCGATGACAACGTGGTGGAGCGCAACCGTGTCTTTGACTCGGGTGAAGACGGCATCGAGGTCGACACGGACGGCGTCGGCGCCCGCAACCTGATCGAGCGCAACACCATCAGGGGTGTGGCTGAGGACGGACTGGTGCTCGGCGGATCGGAGAACACGGCGCTGCGCAACCGCGTGATCAACGCGGGTGGCGACGGCGCCTTCGTGCGGGGCAGCGGTCTGCACGTGCTGGAGCGCAACACGTTCATCAAGCCCGGCGACGACGGCGTGGACCTGGACGCCGGCGGCGACAACCTGCTGAAGCGCAACCTGGTCAAGTCACCGGGCGACAACGGCCTGGAGGTGGGGGCCGGCGCCAACACGCTGCTGAAGAACACCGTCGTCAAGGCGTTGGGCGACGGCATCTCGCTCACCTCGGACGGCAACGTCGTGCAGTTCAACAAGCTGAGCAAGCCCGGCGACGACGGCGTCTTCGTCGACGCCAGCGCCAACGAGATCGAGAGCAATACGGTGACGCGCGCGTTCGACGACGGGTTCTCGCTGCTCCAGGGCGGCAACACGCTGATCAAGAACAAGGCCAAGTCCAGCGGCGACTTCGGTCTGAACGACCTGGCCGGCGGCAACACCTACGCCAACAACACGTTCGACTCGGAGAACGTCGAGAGCTAGCAGGGTCGGGGGAGCTTGCCGTGCACACGGCCGCGTCGGTTGCTGTGGTACGCGCTGAGGCGACCCGGGGCCGCGCTGGTCAGGCCGTTCTGCTCCCGATCCGTTCTGCACCGTCGCCTGACGGGCGCCCTGTGCATATCATGCTGCCTCGCATCCGCTCTGCTTCTGTCCCCCCGAACGGGCCGCGGCTCCCACCCATGATGCGCGCTGCCTTCCTTCTTCCCGTGCTGCTGGCGCTCCTCGTGGGGTGCGCGGGGCCGTCGATGCCGCCGCCGTTGCGGGCGCCGACCGTGACGGTCAGCGTCGACCACTACCAGGGCACACCGCTCAGCGGGCCGCGCCTGGGCCTGTTGGTTCCGTACCCGGCGGAGCCCTCGGAGGCGCCCGTCGACCAGAGTCTGGTGGTGGTGGTCAGCGTGCTGGCCGGCGCAGGTGTGCCCGATGGCGGCATGCTGCCGCTCACATCCGTGGCGCGCGTGACGGCCATGCCCCTGACCAAGGATCCGTTGCGCTCCACCTTGCCCATGTTGCGCGGCGGGCGCATCGGGCGTGAGTCGGGACGGCTCGCTCAGGCACGCGAGCTGGTGCAGCTGGGCTCCGTGCGCGGCGCGCTCGACCTGGGCATGACCGCGACGATCGCGGTGCGCACGGAGCAGCGTCCCGACGAGCGCCTGATCCTGCTCGTCCACAGGCCGCCGGACGATGGCGCGCTGGCGCTGCATCTGGCGCTGCTCGAGGATGGGGCCGCCGGGGCGCACGAGAGCTGGCAGCAGGCCCTGATCGCGGCCGCGCCCATGCGTGGTGGCGAGTCGGTGCTGATCCAGCTGCCGCTGGAGAACGGCTGCGGCATGCTCATGTTCGAGCTGTCCGTGGCGCCGCCGCGCTCGGGCGATCTGGCCCACCGGGTGCAGGTCGATCGGGCCCGCAGCCAGGCCTCGGCGCACCTGACCGGACTGCGCCGCATGCTGGAGCAGGTGCGCGCCGGCGTGCCGGATCAGACCGGCGTGATCGCGGCCCTGGCGGGCCTGAAGTCGGACGAGGCGCGGCGCGCGGCGTTGCTGCACGTGGCCGCCATCGCCGACGCGGGCGCCACCCGCGACCTGGCTCTGACCGGGCGCCCCGACCTGCTGCATGAAGTGGCTGACGGCTTGAGTCAGCGCATTCCGCAGGGCTACGACCCCACCATCGAGGAGTTGGCCTGGCTGTGTGAGCAGGAGAGCCTGACCGCCGCCGCCCGACGCGTCGAGAGCGAGGTCGACGAGCCCGTGCTGGAGGCCTTGCTGCTGCGGCACACCGGCGAGGTCGGCCGCAACCTGCCGCTGGTGCTGGGCCTCCTCGACGCGGCCGACGGCCTGTCTGACCTGCGCGCACGCCTGTTGGCCGAGAACCTGCTGTACCTGGATGACACCTCGCCGGCCTCGCGTGTGCGGGCCTTCGACTGGCTGCTGCTGCGCGGTCTGCATCCGCAGGACTACAACCCCCTGGGCTCCCGGGTCGAACGGCGGGCCGCCCTGGCGCGCCACGTCGAGGCCGCGGGAGACGCGCCGTGACCGGATTCCTCAAGCGCTGGCTCAAGCGTCTGGCCTGGACGCTGGCGGTGTTGCTGATTCTGGGGCGTCTGTGCCTGCCCTGGTTCCTGCCCTGGCTGGCCAATGCGTACGCCGAGGACTTCGGCTACCGTTTGTCCTTCGAGCGTATGGAGCTCTCGCTCACGGGCGCCGACGTGGAGCTGGCGCACATCGAGCTGGTGCCGAGCCTGGGCCAGGGCCCGCGCGTGCACGTCGAGTACGCGCGCGTCGACCTGGCCGTGTTGTCCCTCGCGTTCGGTGAGATCGTGCTGCGGCGGGTGGAGCTGGACGGCCTGGACGCCAACCTGGAGCGCGATCGCCGCGGCGAGCTGGTGCTGCCCGACTGGGACTTCGGCGAGGCGTCCGATGACGCGGACCAGCCGCCCCAGGACGAGCACACGCAGCCGGGCTGGGTGCTGCCCTTCGTGCTGCCGCCCAATCTGCAGCTGGACGCCGTGCGCGCCCAACAGGTCCAGTTCACCTACACCGACAACTTCCTCGACCCGCCCCTGACCACGCGGCTCGACCTGGACCTGCGACTGTCCGATCTGGGCGCGGCGGATCGGCCCACGCGGCTCTCGCTGCTGCTGGCCTCGACCGGGCTGCTGGACCGCTTGTCGCTGGAGGTCACGGGGCGCCTGTCGGAGACGCGTCTCGATGCCGAGCTCGCAATTCGCATGGCGGGTCTGGATCTGCGGCCCATCGCCGGGTTGCTGGCGCAGCTGGGTCTGGAGCCCCTGGGTCCCGCGCTCGAGCTGGGCCTGTCTGGCGAGCTGCGCCTGCTCAGCGGCGCGACGCCTGAGCTCGACCTGACGCTGTCCGAGCTGCGCGTGGCCGCGGGCGCTCAGGAGCTGTTGAGCCTGCAGAGCCTGGTGGCCGAGGCGGACCTGGTGTCACCCGTTGAGCTGCTGCTGCCGCGGGTCGAGCTGGTGGGCTTGCACGCCGGCGCCACGCTCGAGGCCGACGGCGCCGTGCGCCTGCCGGGTCTGCGCCTGAGGTCGCCACCGGAAGGCGCCGAAGAGCCGCAGCCCACGTCGGACGCTGCGTCCGCGCTGACCATGCGCCTGGGGACGCTGGCGCTGCATGAGCACCGGCTGAGCCTGGTGGACGAGTCCAGCGTGCCCGCCACGGTGCTGACGCTGGAGCAGCTCGAGCTGCAGCTCTCCAAGCTGGAGCTGGGGCCGGACGCGTCATCGCGGCCTGCGCAGCTCGCGCTCGAGCTCTCCGCGCCCGGTGTGTGCGAGCGCCTGCGCGTGGAGGCGCAGGCCGTGGCGGCAGCGGGCGGCGGGCCGTTCGAGCTGCACCTGCTGGCCAGCGGCCTGCGGCCTGACGCCCTGACGACGCCGCTGGCCGCGGTCGGCGTGGTGCACCGCCTGCGCGACGCCGAGCTGTCGCTTGGACTGGACGGGGCCTGGTCTCCCGCGGCTGACGGGGGGCTAGGCGCCGATGTGCGCCTGTCGGAGCTGGTCCTGAGCGAGGGCGGTACCCCGCTGATGGCCCTGGGTGAGCTGAGCCTGGCGGGTCTGGCGCTCTCCGCTGATGGCGGCGTCATCGCGGCCGACAGCCTGCGCGTGGCGGGCCTGAGGCTCCGCGCCGAGCAATTGGCCGACGGGGGCCTGCGCCTGCCCGGGCTCGACCTCGTGCCGCCCTCCGCGCCCGTCGCCGCGCCCGCGCCGGCAGCGACGAGCGGCCGGCGCGCCCTGCCGCCGCTGGGCTCCCTGCGCGCGGCGCAGGCCCCGCTCGCGCCTCCGCCGCGCCCGCACCTGTCCGTGCAGCGCGCTGTGTTCGAGGACAACCGCCTCTCCTGGGCCGGACTCGGCAAGCCGCCGCTGCGACTGTCCGAGTGCGCGCTGGAGCTGAACCGCTTCGTGTGGCCGCCCACCGGACTGCCGTCTGTGGACGCGCTCACCCTGGGCCTGTCCGTGCCCGGGCTGGTGGAGCAGCTCACGCTCACCGGCGCGGTGCAGCCGGCGTCGGAGGGCGCTGTGACGGGAGTGCAGCTCGAGCTGGGCCTGTCTGCCAGCGGGCTGGACTCGAGCGGGCTGGTGCACACGGATATGCCCGGGCCCCGACTGGATCTGAGCGACGGCTCGCTCTCATGGAAGCTGTCGGCCAGCGCACGTGGAGAGCTGCACGCGCTGCAGGCCGACGCCCGCTTGAGCGAGCTGACCCTGGTGAACGCCGGTCAGGAGCAGCTGGGTCTGGATGAGTTGCTGATCGAGGGGCTGTCGCTGGTGGACGGGCAGCCGGCGCTGGAGGCGCTCGAGCTGTCGGGTCTGCGGTTGGCCGTGCGGCGCGATGAACAGGGACGCCGGTACCTGCCTGGCCTGCTGCTGCCGCCCGTGGCGGCCGCGGACAGCGAGCCCGCGCAGGCCGAGCCCGCGCAACAACCCGCCGCTGCCGTCGCGCCCGCGCTGGTCCTGCCCGCTCTGCGCTGCGACCGCATCGCGCTCAACGACGCCAGCTTGCACCTCGTCGATGAGTTGCGCGACGAGCCCATGGACGCCCGGCTGGTGCTCGACGTCGAACTGTCCGGGCTCTTGCTGGGACCCGAGCCCGGACCACTGTCCGTGGACCTGACGCTGCAGCGAGTGGAGACGGGTATGGCGGTGTCGGTCAGCGGCCGCCTGCTGCCCTCGCCCAGCACGCCGCGGGCCGAGCTGGACCTGTCGGGGCGCGGGCTCGAGTTCGAGCTGCTCGCGCCCTACTTGACGCCCTTTGCGGAGCCCGCCCTGCAAGCCGGCAGCATGGACGGGCACCTGACGCTGGCGCTCGATCCGGGCGAGCAGGGCGGCACGGCCCTGGCGGCCTGGTTGTCGGACGTCTCGCTGAGCCAGGGCCAGCAGTCCCTGCTGAGCTGGGATCGCCTGGGGCTCAGCGCCAGTCGCATCGATCCACAGGCAGGCGTCTACGTCATCGATGAGCTGGCGCTCGAGGGCGTCGTGACCCGCGTGGAGCGCCATGCCGACGGCAGTCTGGAAGTGTCCGGCCTGCGCTTGCTGCCGCGGGCGCCCGGTGAGCGCCTGCTCCCGGCGCTGATGCGCAGCGGTGAGGATCACCGGCAGCTGGTCGACGTACAGCTCACGCGCCTGTCCCTGGGTGTGGAGCGCGTCGACCTGATCGATGCGGGCCGTGCAGCGCTGGCCTTGACCGACCTGACCCTGACCAACGATGGGCCCCTGATCCTGGACGACGACGAACTGGATGCGCCGGCCTTCGGGCTGGAGCTGTCGGCCTCGCTGCCTCCGCTGCTCGACAGGCTGTCGCTGTACGCCGACCTCGCGCCCTTTGCGGTGGAGCCTCGTGGTGCGCTGAAGTTGGAGCTGGCGGGCCTGCGCGGGCCCGAGCTGGCGGCCTTGGCGCCTGAACTGGACGGCGTGCTGGACGCCAGCGAGCTGCTGGACGGGCGCCTCGAGTTCGAGTTGACCGGCACGTACCTGGGGCGTCGGCGCGGCCCGCTGCACTTTGACACCAGCGGGGGCGTACCGCTCGAGCTCTCGCTGAGCGAGCTGGCCTTCCGTGACGGTGAGGACGGCGAGGTGCTGCTGGGGCTCGACTCCATGCATGCCCAGGTGAGTCGTGCCCTGGGCTCCGATGGCGCGCTCAAGCTGAGCTCGCTGGAACTGCTGCGGCCTGTGCTCCACGGGCAGAAGACGGCGCGCGGCGTGGAGTTGGCGCACCTGGTGCTGCCACCCGCGCCCACGCCGGAGGCGGACGCCCAGCCTGCCCGCCCCGGCCATGAGCAGCCGACCATCCAGGGCGACTACGGCCCCGGCCATGGGCAGCCGAGCTTCCAGGGCGACTACGGCCCCGGCCCCGAGCGCAGCATCAAGCGCCTGGTCGTGGCCGGCATCGACGTGACCTGGGCCGACCGCACCACCACGCCGCCGCTGGTCATTCCGCTGGTGGGCCTCGACCTCGAGCTGCGCGGCCTCTCCTCACGTCTGCTGACCGAGAAACGGGAGCTGAGCGTCGACCTGCTGTTGCAAGGCGGCGTGGTCGACGAGCCCTGGGCCCGGCCGCGCCCCGTGTTCGAGGAGCTCGAGTTGGAGGCGGTCATGTCGCTCTACCCCGGCCCGGTGGGGCGCGTGCACATGCAGTCCTCGGCGCTCGACCTGACCGCCCTGGCGGGCCCCGCCGCCGAGTCCAAGGTGACCATCAACGACGGCATCATGGACAGCCGCGTCGACCTGCACTTCCGTGACGACGGCGAGCTCGATGTCGACTCGCGCACCATGTTCACCGATCTCGACGTGGAGGAGCCGCCCGACGGTCCCATCTCCCGCTTCCTCAAGCTGCCCTCTCCCCTGGGCACGGTGCTGTTCGTGCTGCGCGACGAGGACGGCGTGATCACCGTGCCGCTGGCGTTCGAGCTGAAGGCCGACGGCATGAGCACGGCCGAGGCCAGCCGCGTGGCCGTGGCCACCCTGGGCCGCCTGATCGCTCGGGCCATCGCCAACACGCCCTTCCGGCTGGTGGGAGGCATCACCGGAACGGTGGGCTCGGTCATCGGCTTCGGTTTCGACTTCGGCTTCGGCGGCGGCGAGGTCATGGGCGAGGCCGAGCGCATCCCCTTCTATGCCGTCAGCGCCACCCTGCCGGTTGATGTCAACGAGCGCATCGCCGCCCTGGTCGAGTTCATGGAGGACGAGGACGAGCTGCGCCTGACCCTGCACCACGAGCCAGGGGTGGGCGACGTGGAGCTGCTGAAGAAGCGCGCCAACCCCTCGCCGCTGCTGGCGGGGGAGCTGGCCGGACGCATGCGTGTGCGCAAGGCGAGGCTGCAGATGGAGCGTGCCGCGGCGGCCGAGAAGCTGCGGGCGGTCGTGGCCTCCGGGCTGTACGAGCGCGCCGCGTCGTACACCCTGCAGTTGGCCGCCCTCGACGAGGAGATCGGCAGGCTCGAGCAGGCGCTGGATGCCCTCCTGGAAGTGCTGCGTCCCGGCAGCGCGGGCGTGGCCGAGCGACGCACGCGCATGATGACGGTGGAGGTGGCGCGGCTGCGGCTGGACGCGGTGGTCAACGCGCTCAAGGCCCTGCTGGACGAGGACGAGTTCAAGCGCGTGCGCGTGCTGCCCCCGCGTCCATCCGCGCAGGCGGTCGAGGGCCCGGGCGTGGTGGTGGTCGAGCCCTCGCGCGCCAAGCGCAACTAGCGCAATGAGCGCAACGAGCGCAACGAGCGCGCCTGGCGCACGGTCGGCGCTCAGCTCCAGGACAAATCGTGCAGCGACAACGGCAGCCGGCGCACGCGCTGACCAGTGGCCGCGAAGATCGCGTTGCACAGCGCCGGCGCCACCGGCGGTACGCCCGGCTCACCCACGCCGCCCGGGGGCAGCGTCTTGTTCTGCAGCAGGTGCACGTGGATCGCGCGGGGGGCGTCACCCATGCGCGCCACCGGGTAGTCGTGGAAGTTGGACTGTTCGATGCGCCCGTCCTTGGCCGTGATGGCGCCGCTGCTGGCCAGGCTGGTTCCGAAGACCATGGACCCCTCCATCTGGGCTCGCACGCGATCAGGGTCCAGGGCCAGGCCGCAGTCGATGGCCACGTCCACGCGCGGGATCGAGAGCCGCCCCTCGCGCGAGACGTCCACCTCGACCACCACCCCCACGTAGCTCAGGAAGCTGCGGTGGCTGGCGATGCCGAGCCCGCGTCCGCGCGGCAGCTCGCGTCCCCATCCGGCGCGCTCGGCCACCAGGCGCGTGACCGCCTCCAGCCGGCCCGTGTCGATGGGGTAGCGCTCGAGGGGCTCGCCGTAGTTGCCGTACTCGGCGCCGTCGTCGGCCGGGTCGAGCAGCCGCGCCGGGCCCATCAGCTCCAGCAGGTTCTGCAGCGGGTCGAGGCCGCGGGCGTGGGCCACTTCGTCTGCGAAGGACTGCACGCCAAAGGCATGGAAGACGTTGCAGACCGCGCGCAGCCAGCCGATGCGCAGCTGCGCCGTGGCCTCGCCGTTCTCGACCCGCAGGTGGGGCACGTCGATGGGCACGTCGATGAAGCCCAGGCCCAGCTCGCCCGCGCTACCCTGGCGCACCCCCGGCGCAAAGCTGCTGGAGATGGACGGGAACGCCGAGCGCTGCAGCCAGGCCACGGGCCGGCCGTCGGCGTCGAGGCCGGCCTCGCAGTGCAGCGCCGAGCAGGCGTGGTAGTAGTCGTGGCGGATGTCGTCTTCGCGCGTCCAGACCAGCTTGACGGGCGTGCCGGTCTGGCGTGACAGCAGGGCGGCCTCGGCCAGCATGTCGGGCTTGCTCTTGCGGCCGAAGCCGCCGCCCAGCAGCGTCACGTGCACCGTGACGCGGGCCGGGTCCAGGCCCAGGCTGGCGGCCACCTGCCCCTGGGCCGCCTGGGGGTTCTGGGTGGGGGCCCAGCAGGTCGCGCCGTCGTCCGTCACGTGCGCCAGGGCGCAGGGCGGCTCCATGGGCGCGTGGGCGAGCAGGGGCGTCTCGTAGGTGGCCGAGAGCGTGGTGCTGGCGCCGGCCAGCGCGGCCTCCACGTCGCCGCGGTCGCGCACCACGCGCGCGGGCGAGCTGACGGCGGCCACCAACTCGGCGCGCTCGCCGGGGCTGTCGTAGTCGCTGTTGAAGCCGTCGTCCCAGAGCACGTTGAGCGCCGCGCGGCCCTGCATGGCGGCCCAGGTGTTGTGGGCCACCACCGCCACGCCGCCCAGGGGCTGGAAGGCGTGCGGTGCGCTGAACGCCTCGAGCTCCAGCACGTGGGTCACGCCGGGGACGGCCAGCGCGGCCTCGCGGTCGTAGCGCACCAGGCGGCCGCCCAAAACCGGGCTGCGCTCCACCACGGCGGTGAGGGTGCCCGGCGGCGAGGCGTCCAGGCCAAAGCGCGCGTGCCCCGTGAGCATGTCAGCCAGGTCGACGGAGGGCACGCCCTTGGCCATGTAGCGCCACTCGTCGGGGCCGCGCAGCAGCACGTCCTCGGCCGCCGGCACGGGCAGCGCCGCGGCGTCCGCCACCAGCGCGCCGAAGGGCAGCCGGCGCCCGCTCGGAGCGTGTCGCACGAAGTGCGCCTCGGCGCGCACGTCGGAGGGGTCGACCCCCCAGCGCCTGGCGGCGGCGCGCTCCAGCAGGGTGCGCGCGCTGGCGCCCACGCGACGCAGGGGCTCCAGGAAGCGGCGCACCGAGCGGCTGCCGTCCGTGTTCTGGCTGCCGTAGGCGGCGTCGCCCGGGGCCTGGACGATGCCCACCCGCGACCAGTCGGCGCCCAGCTCGTCGGCCAGGGCCATGGGCAGGGCGGTGCGGATGCCCGTGCCCATCTCGGAGCGGTGAGCCACGATGGTCACCGCGCCCGTGCCGTCCAGGGCCAGGAACAGGTCGGGCTCCCAGGTCAGGGAGGGGTCGCCCACGAGCTCGTCGTCGCCCGTCGTCGCAGCGGCCGGCTTGGCCGCAGCGCAGCCGGGCAGCAGCTGCGTGGCCAGGACCAGCCCGCTGAAGCCGGCCAGGGCCGTGCCCAGCAGCTGGCGCCGGGTGGGGTCGTTGGCGTCCAGCGAGACGATGGTCGTCGTGTCCCGCGGGGACGCGTCCACCCCGTGTCTCGCGTCTGGCTCGGCCTGGCTGGCGGCCGCACGTGCGAGCTCATGTTCAGCTCCGTGCCCGGCCCTGTGTCCGGCCTCGTGCCCGGCTCCGTGCGCGTCGCTCATGAGCCCGCTCCGGCGGCGGTCTTGATGGCGGCGCGGATGCGCGTGTAGGTACCGCAGCGGCAGATGTTGCCGCTCATGGCCGTGTCGATGGCGTCGTCGTCCGGCGTGGCGCCGCCCTCCAGCAGCGCGCAGGCGCTCATGATCTGCCCTGACTGACAGTAGCCGCACTGCGGCACCGCGTGCTGCGCCCAGGCCCGCTGCACGGGGTGGCTGCCGTCCTCGCTGATGCCCTCGATAGTGGTGACCGATTTGCCGTCCAGGGTGCCGATGGGGTACTGGCAGCTGCGCACCGGCTTGCCGTCCACGTGCACGGTGCAGGCGCCGCACTGCGACTTGCCGCAGCCGAAGCGGGTGCCCGTCAGGCCCAGGTGATCGCGCAGGGCCCAGAGCAGCGGCGTGTCGTCGGGCAGGCCCTCGAGCGATGCGGGCCGCCCGTTCACGTGGATGCTGGTCATGGGGACTCCCGTGGTCGAGGCGTGCCGGCTCGGGTGCGGCCGAGGGCGCAGCGCAGGCGCCGAGTCTAGCAGCCTGCTGCCGAGCCGCAGGGCCACACCCCCGCCGGCTGCGCAGGCTCTGGCCGCGCCGCTCCTCCGAACGTTCCCGGGCCAACCCGGAGGTCCCTCTCCATGCCCATGATCAGCCTCCAGCCCGCGGACCCGGCCTGCCGAAGAGGGAGCCGGCGAGGAGCGCTCTGTCCGGGGCAGGCTCCCCCCAGGCCCACCCCAGACGGCGAGAGACCATGGCCCAGAGCCTCGCAGGCGACAACGCCCTGATCCTGCACCTGCTGATCGAAGCCGAGCTCCTGGATGAGGAGCAGCTGTCCGACGTCACGGCGGCGCGCAAGCAGTTCCCCAAGTGTGTGGAGGAGGCGCTGGTGCTGGGCAACCTGGTCAGCGGGGATGAGGTGGCGCAGGTCCACGCCAAGCACCTCGACCTGGACTGGGTGGGCGTCGAGGTCGAGGTGGTGGGCGCCGACGGCGAGCTCATGCCGGCCGTGGATGACGAGCAGGCGGCCGAGCTGGTGGGCCAGCCGGTGGAGGCGCCCGGGTCGGCCAGTGCCGACGCCGACGCCGACGCCGGCGCCGACGCCGGCGAGTCGGACGACGGTGAGGCTGGCGATGACCCCGATACGGCCGAGGCGCCGCCTGAAGACGTCGTCTGGGTGGTGGACCACCTGGACGGCAAGTCGGTCCGCCGCTGCAGCCTGCCCGAGCAGGTCGAGCTGAGCATCCCCATCGCGCGCTCCGTCAGCGAGTCCGTCTGCCGCAGCCACCACGTCATGCCGCTGTCCATGGCGGACGGCGTGCTGGAGCTGGCGCTGGTCGACCCCGGCGACTTCGGCACGCTGGAGGAGGTGCGCATGCGCACCGGCTGCATCGTGCAGCCCGTGGTGGCCACGGTCGCGCTGCTCAACATGCTCATCTCGGAGCTGTTCGGCGAGCACGACGTCGTGGCCGAGATCGGCATGGAGGGCGACGACGAAGCGTCCGGCGACAACCTGATGGATGAGTCTGCGCCCGAGGTGGTGGTGGATCTCTCGCAGCCCATCCCGGTGGGCAAGGACAGCCAGGTCATCCGCATCGTCAACGCGATCCTCTCCAGCGCGGTGGAGGACGGCGCGTCCGATATCCACATCGAGCCCTACGAGGACGCCATGCGCGTGCGCTACCGCGTGGACGGCACCATGCGCGAGGTCTCGCCGCCGCCGCGCTCCTTGTTCATCCCCACCGTCTCGCGCCTGAAGATCCTGGCCAAGATGGATATCTCCGAGAAGCGCATCCCGCAGGACGGCGCCATCGCGCTCAAGACGGGCGACGCGCGCATCGACCTGCGCGTGAGCACCGTGCCCACGGTGTTCGGCGAGAAGATGGTGCTGCGGCTGCTGGAGAAGGACTCGATCCCCGACAACATGGACGCGCTGGGCTTCTCCCCGCAGCAGTCCAAGGCCTTCATCGAGGCGGCCGAGTCGCCCCACGGGCTCATGTTCGTGACCGGGCCCACCGGCTCGGGCAAGTCGACCACGCTGTACACGGTGCTGCAGCGCATCAACACGCCCACCGAGAACATCGTCACGGTGGAGGATCCGGTCGAGTACAAGTTCTTCGGCCTGAATCAGGTGCACGTACACGCCAAGGTGGGCCTGACGTTTGCGTCGGCCCTGCGCGCGTTTCTGCGACAGGACCCCGACAAGATCATGGTCGGCGAGGTGCGTGACCAGGAGACCGCCGACATCTGTCTGCGCGCGGCGCTCACCGGTCACCTGGTGCTCTCGACGCTGCACACCAACTCGGCGCTGCAGGTCATCAACCGCCTGACCGACATGGGCATCGAGCCGTTCCTGCTGGGGCCGGCGCTGCGCATGCTCGAGGCCCAGCGCCTGGCTCGCCGCCTGTGCAGCGAGTGCAAGGAGTCGTACGAGCTGCCCGAGGAGCCCGCCTTGCGCTACGGCCTCACGCCGGGCGCCACGCTCTACCGCGCGCCCATGGGCAACAACGACTGCGCCACCTGCGGCGGCCGCGGCACCAAGGGCCGCGTCGGCATCTACGAGGTGATCCCGATCAGCACCGACATGGCCGAGCTGATCGCCAAGCGCGCCCCCGGCAAGGAGCTGGAAGCCCAGGGCCGGTTCGAGGGCATCGAGTTCCTGGAGGACTCGGCGCGCAACAAGCTGTACGAGGGCGTGATCGCCCTGGCCGACATCGCCGAGTACGTCAAGGTCGAGAAGGTCGCGGGGGATGGCGGGCCCGCGCCGGCGCTGGAGGACGAGCTGCCCAGCGACTGAGCGCGTTCGCGTGAGCGTGCGCGTGAGCGTGCGCGTTGAGTGGCGAGCGGCGAGCGTCGGGCGTCGGGCGTCGGGCGTCGGGCGTCGGGCGTCGGATGTCGGATGTCGGATGTCGGATGTCGGATGTCGGATGTCGGATGTCGGATGTCGGGCTTCGGGCTTCGGGCTTGAGCGCTGCGATGGGTGCGCGGGCGGCGCCTGAGGGAGTGGCGTGACGGGCTGCTATCATCCCTCGCCTGTCGCCCACCTGCCCGCGAGTCCGCCCCATGCCGCGCGTCATGCCTGTCCTCGCGTTGACCCTGCTGATCGGCGCCTGCGGCCCCTCCTCGCCGGGGGATACCGGCGCCTCAGATCAGGCCGGCGGTGCGCGCCGCGCGGCCGCGGCGCCGGACAGCACGCCGGACGGCCGCTTGCCGCACATCGTGCTCTACCTGGTGGACACGCTGCGCGCCGATCGCATGTCGCTCTACGGACACGAGCGCACGACCACGCCCTTTCTGGACGCGCTCTCCGCCGAGTCCGTCGTGTTCGAGCGCGCCATGAGCCAGGCGCCCTGGACCCTGCCGTCCACGGTGAGCCTGTTCACCTCCACCTACCCGTCCAGCCACGGCGTGCTGAGCGGATTTCACAAGCTGAGCGAGTCGGCCCAGACCCTGGTGGAGTTCATGCAGGGGCTCGGCTACCACACCATGGGCTTCGTCACCAACGGACTGGGCGGCACGGGCGCCGGCCTCGACCAGGGCTACGACGAGTTCTTTCAGCGCCCGACGCTCACGGACATGACCGACGAGATGCGGGCCGCCGGCCTGCACACCGGGCGCCCGCTGATGGACATGCTGCGCGGCTATGACGGCAGCAAGCCGTTGTTCCTGTACGTGCACGCCGTGGAGCCCCACTCGCCCTACCAGGGCGCGCCCCCCAGCGCCAAGGCAGCGCAGGGCTGGCACGATCTGGACGCGGCCGAGATCGACGCGCTGAACAAGCTCGAGTCCGAGTACCGCGGTCTGCTGCGGCGACGCTATCGCGGCGAGCCCCGCGAGGGCGACCTCGCGCGCATGGCCACGCTCGAGCCCGAGGTGCTGGCGCAGATGCAGACCCTGTGGTCGCTCTACGACGGCGACATCTTGCGCGCCGACCTCGCCATCTCGCGCTTGGTGGCCATGCTCAAGGCCCAGCGCCTGTGGGACGACACCGCCTTCTTGCTGGTGTCTGATCACGGCGAGGAGTTTCTCGAGCACGGGCTCACGGGCCACGATCAGTCGCTCTACCAGGAGCTGGTACACGTGCCGTTGATGGTGCGCGTGCCCGGCCTCACCGATCAGGGCGGCCGCGTGTCGCAGCGGGTGCAGGTGCTGGACATCGGGCCCACGCTGGCAGACCTCATCGGCGTGGATCCCTTGCCGTTCTGGCAGGGCCGCTCGTTCCTGCCGGCCCTGGCGGGCGAGTCCCTGGAGCCGCGGCCGGCGCTGGCCGTGCGCGCCAACCTGGACCGGCTGCTGAAGGGGCAGCGCGGCGACCGCGAGAGCGCCTGGGTGACTGGCCGCTGGAAGCTGATCGTGCACCACGATATGGAGCGCGTGAGCCTGTTTGACCTCACGGCCGACCCAACCGAGCAGCACGATCTGTCCGCCGAGCAGCCTGAGCGCGCGGCGGCCATGCGCTCCGAGCTCATGGCCGCCCTGCGGGCCCTGCCCCAGCTCCCGCTCCGCGCCGAGGAGGTCGGCCTGGACGACGAGAAGCTCAAGCAGATGGGGGAGCTGGGCTACCTCGAGAAGCTGGGGCGTCGGCCGGGCGGGCGCTGACCCGGGCTCGCCGGACAGGGCTCGCCGCACAGGGTGCAGCGAGCGCCGTTGCGTCCCGGCTTGCGGATCGCCCCGCCTGAGCGCTGAGCTGCGCGGCCCTCAGTCCTCGCGTTGGTGGCCGCAGCCTGCGCAGAAGCGGGCGTCGGCGGCCAGCGGGTTGCCGCAGCCGGTGCAGTAGGCCGACGAGGCCTCGG
>Ga0164313_10000713_pt1 | contig 27740 bp, 26 predicted proteins | sample GuaBasSedimGuay4_FD_113735 | JGI IMG/M metagenome (GOLD analysis project Ga0164313, IMG submission 113735) | Subseafloor sediment microbial communities from Guaymas Basin, Gulf of California, Mexico - Guay4, Core 4569-4, 0-3 cm | ecosystem: Environmental > Aquatic > Marine > Hydrothermal vents... | reverse complement strand
TTCCCTGGGCGTGCTGGGCCAGTATTCCATTGCAGAACTCGTGCCCATCATCAAGGCAAAAGCCGATGAATACGATCAAATCAATGGTGATTCTGCTGTCGTACCCGCATTCCACCTTATCTACGGCCTGGCAGCCGGTGACCCCGGGCGGAACAAGGAGTACCTGCTTCCCTTATCTTCAAAAATTTTGATGGAATACATTGATGCTGCACAAAAAAACGGCTTCCTGGTCTTTATTGATACGCAGTTGGGTGCGCTGACGCCGATCGAAGCCGTAAAACCTGTTTTGAAATACCTTAAATACGACAGCGTGCATTTGGCCATAGATCCGGAGTTTGAGGTTAACGGTCTGGATGTCGCCCCCGGCAGAGAGATTGGTCATGTTACCGGTGAACAAATCAACGAAGTGCAGTCCGCCATGTCCAGCTATCTGAAAGACAACGGAATAAAAAAGGACAAGATTCTCATGGTGCACCGGTTCACAAATGGCATGATCAAGGATCCGCAGGTGGTGAAACCATATGACCAAATTGATTTGATAATGAATCTGGACGGTCACGGATCGCCGGAATTGAAGGTGAAAATCTATAACAGCCTTTATACATCCGATGCTTCAACTAACAGTTATGGCGGTTTCAAACTCTTTTTCAAAGAAGACAAACCAGAGATGATGACCCCAACGCAGGTATTGGGTATGGAGTCCGTAAGCAAATCCAAAATCAAAGTTCCACCGCGATACATCAACTATCAATAAAATTTTCAGACTCGATCCTGACACCGTCGGGTGTCAGTATTCAAAATGTCTCACTTCCCGGCAACGCTGGGATTTCCCCGGCTGCTTCCATGGCCTGAACCTCTTTATATTGCCGGGTCATATCTGCGCGCAGGAATTCGATAATTGCCTGGAACTCCGGATCGTCCCGTAGAGAATCGAAATTCGGGTTTAACTCCGTGTCCCAACGCCAGAAAAGACGCCAGCCTTCATCAACCTGGTGGCGCAGTTCATTTAATGCTGCTTCCTTTTCACCGAGCAATGCCAGTGCTTGCGCTTTCCCCGTGGTCATCCATGCTTCAGACACCAAATAGGGCTTCTTATATGCCGCAACCGCTGCATGTAATAATTTTGCAGCCTCGTCGTTGTGATTTTCGTTTTGTAACAAGTGGGCCGTATCGATCGCCTGCAGTATATTATCGGCATTTACAATGGGATTTTGCTCGAAGAGTTCCGGGTGTGCCTGTCTGAGAAGTTCTAATGCGGCACTGGTTTGACCCTTGTCCAAAGCCCAAATAAGCAGGGTTCTGACGTGTACCGAATCGGACCCCCAGCGATCGGGCATCTGGTCCTCCAATGCCTGGCGGGTATAGCTTATCGATGCATCAATATTTCCCTCATGAATATTGAGCATGGCCATACCTGATAAGTTCATTGGATTGATGCTTTGGTTTTGCCCGATCCAGGTAAGCCATTGACCTCCTGAAGAGTCACCGCACCTGTATTTATCAAGTAAAAATAGGTACTCGCGAGCAAAACGTATGCCTGGACAAACTCCGGGTCAAGTTCAATCGCATTCTTCAGGTATGACTGCGCATCGAGCAGGTCCTGCCAATTGCCCCGGATTCTCAGTTGGCTGGCAATAAGCAAACTTTCGTATGCCTCAAGGTTGGCAGTGGGGGTGGTTGCAAGCAACTCTTGTTCCCGGGGGGACAAGGTGGCTTCGAGCGCGTCAGCAATCGCGTGCGCAATTTCCGCCTGGATCGCAAATATGTTTTCCGCTGTCAGTTGCCGGTCATATACCTCTGCCCAGAGGTGTTCATCGGTGGCCGCGTCAATTAACTGAACATTGATGCGCACGGTATTACCGGCCCGTTGCACGCCGCCTTCCAGGATATTGGCAACATCCAGTTCCTCGCCGATCTGTTTCATGTTTTTGGTCGTATCACGGTAATTCATGACCGAGGTGCGGGAGATGACTTTCAGTTGGCTAATCCTGGATAGATTTGTCAGCAACTCATCGTGCACACCATCCGAGAAGAATTCAGCATTTTCCTCGTTCGCGCTGCGGTTTCGGAAAGGTATGACGGCAATGGATTTTTTGGTTGGGTTTATTTGTGCCAGCTCTACATCACTATCCGGGTTTGCGCCAAACTTGTCCCATGCAAAGTACGCGAGTGCTGCGGCCATCAGAGCGATAATCGTATAGTTAAGCCTGCACCAGTACTTCACCTGCCTGCAGAATCAGCCAGCCGACGATGATGTAGGCAGCAGCGACCTTAAATACGTTACGGCGCCTGAGTTCGGCGAAGAAGCTCATTTTTGTAACCCGGCAATTGCTTGGCCACGAGTATAAGTGGAATTAAAGCCCTTTTCCTAATAACCCACGGATATTGAGCCTCTGGTTTTCACTCGCTTCGTACAGAAATCTCACACGTTTTGAGCTGGATTTTCCCGGATAAAGTTCACAAATTGTTTGACCCAGGGATTGGCATCTGTATTTCGATGGTGTGCAAAGCCAGCCATGAGATTGCCGATTACGATACCATCATGGCGCCCGTCGATACCGGCGCCACGCATCACGCGATAGGCATAGCCCAGATCATCCGGCAGGTTTTCGAGGCGTGCATAATGGAATTCGTGCGCGGGAATGCTGGCCGCTACGGTACCTTGATCAGCCGGTAATGGAGTCCATGGACTCTTTGCGGTTTCCTCAAGCACCATGTAACCCCTTCCTTGTGGGCGATCACCGACAACGACGTTTGCAGGCACTGCCCCGACCATGTTGCGCTTCTCACCGCGCCACGCGATGCTGCGCGCCAGGTACATCAGGCCGCCGCATTCGGCGTAGGCGGGCATGCCCGCCGCCAAGGCCTGCCGGATGTTTGCAAGCAGGCTTTGATTTGCCGACAGCGCCGCCAACTGAGTTTCGGGAAAGCCCCCGCCGATAAACAGACCATCCACCTCGGGCAGTTGCGTGTCGTTGAGTGCATCGAATGGGACCAGTTCAGCGCCTGCATTTGCAAATGCTTCAAGGTCATCCTGGTAATAAAAACCGAAGGCAGCATCGCGTGCGATGGCGATCCGCACATCGATCCGCATATCAGCCACCTGCCGTTGTCGCCCGCTGACCGACACAGTCATTTCCGCTGGCAACCTGGCGGTGCTGGCAATATCGATGATGCGATCAAGATCAACACCAGCCGATACGGCATCAGCCAGGCGTGCGATCATGTCATCGGCTGCGCCGGCTTCGTTTGCCGGTATCAGGCCCAGGTGCCGCTCGGGAATTTCAAGCGCTGCATCACGCCCGATCGCCCCCAGCACTTCGGCATCGGTGTAGCGCTCCAGCGCTGCCCGCAGCTTGGCTTCGTGGCGTGCGCCACCCACCTTGTTGAGGATCACGCCACGGATATCAACATCCGGATCAAACTCCAGGTAACCCCGGACCAGCGGTGCAATGCCCCTGGTCATACCACCGGTATCGATCACCAGCACTACCGGCGCCGACAGCAGCGTCGCCAGCGCCGCATTACTGTCTGCACCTTCGACATCGAGGCCATCGAATAGCCCCTTATTGCCTTCAATCAAGGCGATATCAGCGCCAATCGACTTCCCGGCAAAGGTGGCTGTTATTTCCGGGTTCGTCTGGGTAAAGAAATCGAGGTTATAGCAGGCTCTGCCAGCAGCCCGTCCCAGCCATAGGGGATCGATATAGTCCGGGCCCTTCTTGAAAGGCTGGACCGCAAGCCCCCGTTTGGTCAATGCGGCCGCAAGGCCGACCGAGACAGATGTCTTGCCGGAGGATTTATGTGCGGCTGCTATGTAGAGGTTGGCCAAGACAGGTTACGCTGGTACACGCCGTCACTATGTCTTTTCGACTGCCGCTACGTGATGCGGATCGATCGCCGCATTCGCCAGCGTGGTCGGCAGGAAACGCAGTAACTTCATCCCAAACAGGATAAGCAGGCCCGTCAATGCCACGCCACCCAGGCCCAAACCAATTTCCGGCAGGCTCGGCGTGTAAGCGGCAATAGCGCCATCGTAGAAGCTGGAGGATACCTCCATCCCGGGGAACAGCGTCAGCGGCCAGGCCTGACCACCGATCACAATCACGTAAACCTGGGCAAAACCGCCGATGATCACCAGTACCGATGCCAGGGTAACCGTGCGTACTATTTTATCTGACCCCGTCGATGCGGATCGAAATACCAGCGCCATTGGCAAAAGCCCGCCCACAACGACCTGGACGGCCCAGAACAGCAATGTATAGATGCCGCCATCGAGCAGGATGAAACGCTCTACACCAGCGTGTTCGGCCGCATACAGGTTTGTCAGGTGCTGCATGGCGGTGAAATAGAGCACAAGCGCGACGAAGACACCCAGCAGGCGGCCCATCCGGCGCAGCAGCACATCACCGACTTCCCGTCCGCTTCCCCGGCAGGCCGCGAGCAGGACAAGGATATAAACGGCAAGGCCGAATGAGAAAGACATTGCTATAAACAGCGGCGCCATGATGGCCGAGTCATAGGCCTCACGCGCCACCAGGAAACCAAAGATGGAACCAGTACCTGTTGTCAACACCAGGCGCCAGAGAAACGCTACCATGCCGGCCGCTGGAACATGGCGATTCATACGCCGCTCCATCTGCAGCCAGAGGTAAACCACGACAATCGCGATGAATCCCACGTAGAGAAAGATATTCCACGCGAAAATGGACTTGAAGTTGTAGTTCGTCATCGCAACGATCAGGCGGTCGGGGCGGCCAAGATCCAGCACGAGGACCGCCAGGCCACCCACCAGCAGCGCGATAGCCAACAGACTCGAGAGACGCCCGAGGGGCTTGTACATTGTTTTGCCGAATACTGTCCCGATCGAGGCCACGTTGAGTGCACCGGATGCAGCAACGATCAGGAATATTGCGAAAACATGGGGCATGCCCCAAACGATCTGGTTGCTCATTCCGGTAACGAAATGGCCGTTATGCTCCATGTAATACGCAGAGGCCAGGGCTGACAGGACAAATACACCCAGGATCGCAGCAAAACCGTAGAATCGCGCACTGCGTCCTTCAATTTCGCTGTATATGATCGGCTTCACTAGCTGGCTCCATCCAATCCTGGTCAAAGGTTCCGGTACCGCACGCCGGGGTCGAGCCCAAGGTCAACACGGATCTGTTGCGATGCGTAATTGGTAACGCGCTGTGATATCTCGCTGTCCGGATCGTTCAGATCCCCAAACAACATGGCCCCGCCTCCCGCGTCGGAGCAGGCCTCCACGCATGCAGGCGTCCTGCCCGCATCGACGCGGTGAACGCACAATGTGCAGCTTTCAACCGTGCCCTTACCCCTTGGGGCGTAGGGTTTTTGATCTTCGAGTGTTTCGTGTACGAATGATCTTGCCTTGTAGGGGCAGGCCATCATGCAAAAACGACAGCCGATGCAAATATGCTTGTCTACCAGGACAATGCCGTCGGCACGCTTGAACGAAGCACCGGTCGGGCACACATCGACACACGGAGGTTCAGCACAATGCTGACACATCACCGGCAACGACCGGCTGGCGCCGGTGTGCGGGCTACTGGTTTCGACTTTCCTGATCCACTGGGCATCCGTTGCCTGCCTGCCATGCCCCTGTAGCCCGTTTTCCCTGCTGCATGCACTGACACATTCATTACAATCACTTTCGCAGCGATCGAGGTCGATCAACATACCCCAGCGCACATCGCCAGAGGCTTCGACACCGGCAGCACGAGCTGCAGCCGAAGACGGCCTGGTAACCCCATACAACATCACACCGGGCGCCAGCATGACGCCGGCCGCGGCGGCAACGGAGCTGAGGAACTTACGCCGGACAGGATCAAAGTCTGGTGTTTTCATATTCATTCAATCCCGGGCTCAGGCCTGGATGCATGGCATTGGAAACAGTCGATATTTACCGCCGCGTAGTCATGGCACGAGCGACAAAAGTGATCCGGACTGGCAACCGTAAGCGGTATCGCATCCGGGCCCTCTACTACGTGGCAGTTTATGCACTCCACGAGGCTGTACTGCTCGCTGCGCATGCCTTTTCGCATGGTCTCGTCACGCTGATGCTTGAGCAGGTTCATATGTTCACGCCGCATGAAATCGGTGTCTTCAACACAACTATCGCCCAGCCCCGGGGAAATTGCGGGTAGCGGCACACCGGCAACGACTGTTGTGAGTCCGGCCAGGCCGAACGCCAGAACTGCCAACGTCACAATGGCGGTACGGCGCAGGGCCATGGATTATTCTCCCAGGCCCATCTGGATATAGCCCGAAGGGCAGACGTCCGCGCAGATGTGGCAACCGATACATTTCATATAGTCGGTGTCGACATAGCGGCCCGTGGTGGCGTCCGTCTTCTTGACGCGGAAAACAGCATCCTGTGGACAGAATATGACGCAGTTATCGCACTCCAGGCACATACCGCAGTTCATGCAGCGGCCGGCCTCATTCCGGGCTTCCTCTTCAGAAAGGCCCTTTATCCGCTCGCTGAATGAACCCAGCACGGAGTCAGACGTTATTTCGCTCTCACTGCGTACATTCCTTGCTTCATACTTGAAGTGGCCAAGGAACAGTTCATCGGCGGGTACGATCTCGGCAAAGGAACGGTTTTCATAATTGTGGATCGCGAATTCAGCCTGGTCCGTACCCCGGCCCTGAATATGTGGATACGGGCTTGGCTGATGTTCGGTTTCCAGCAGTTTCTTCAGCAGACTGAAGTGGTGCACGTCCACTTTCGGGCGTCGTGACGGGTCTTTGCCCGACAGGAACTGGTCAACTCCCTCCGCGGCGATCGAGCCGTGCCCGATTGCGGTTGTCAGAAGGTGTGGCTTAACAATATCGCCACCCACGAACAGGTCTGGATGGTCCTTGACACGATAAACCCCATCGGCGTTGATTTGACCCTGGTCGCCGGCGATGCTCTCAAAACCGGCGATGTCACCAGTTTGTCCAATTGCCGCCACCAGCAGATCACACTCGATTTCCCTGTCGGTCCCTTCCTTTATTTCCATCTTGCCGGAACTCCAGTCGGTCTCAACCAGGCGCACACCGGTGGCGCGACCGTCGTCGTCGAGCAGGACTTCTACCGGAAGCAGCGCATCATAAATTTTAACGCCCTCCTGCCTGGTGTGCTCGATCTCCATCTTGGTGGCCGGCATGATATCGAAGGACTCCATGGATGTGAGGGTCACATCGGCGCCCTGGCGCTGAGCGACGGTAGCCACGTCATGCGCCATATGGCCAAGGACAATATTTTCCGGTCGGTCGTGCTCACGTTGATGCGAGATGTGGCCCAGGCGCCGGGCGACCGCGGCAACGTCCATCGACGTATCGCCACCTCCGACCACCAGTACACGCGAGGTAGTATGCTGCAGACGCCCTTCGTTGAATGCCTTCAGGAAAGCGACTCCGCTGATGACATTGGGTGCGTCCCCACCCGGCACGGGCAGGGCCTTGCCGGACTGTGCGCCAAGGGCGATGAAAACCGCGTCAAACTGCGAGCGCAGGTCTTCGAATGAAATATCCTCACCAATCTTCGTGTTGGCGCGAACTTCAACGCCCAGATCGAGTATGCGCTGGATCTCGCCGTCGAGAACTTCGTCGGGCACCCGGTAGCCGGGGATACCGTAGCGCATCATCCCGCCAAGCTTCTCATTTGCTTCGAATACGGTACAGGCGTGTCCCTTACGGCGCAGATGGTAGGCACATGCCATGCCTGCAACCCCACTACCGATAATGGCGACTTTTTTGCCGGTATCTTCCCCTGCCGGGTGCAGCTTCAGTTCATGCTCCAGGGCATAGTCCCCAATGAACTGCTCCACCGCATTGATCCCGACATGATCTTCGACTTCGTTGCGGTTGCAGCCGTCTTCACAGGGTGCCGGACATACCCGGCCCATGATCGCGGGGAAAGGATTGGCATCGGTTACACGCTTGAATGCATACTCCTGCCACGGCATGTCTCCGGGGGCTTTTTCGAGGCCGCGCGCAATGCTCAACCAACCGCGGATATCCTCACCCGCAGGGCAACTGCCCTGGCACGGTGGCGCGCGATGCACATAAGTCGGGCATTTATGGGACGCATCGGCAGTAAAGATTTCTTTCTGCCATGGTAGGTGGGCGTTGTCACCGTCTTTGAAACGGCGGTTTGTCAGTAGCTTTTCAGTCATCGCTTATGTTTCCTGCGCTTGGAATTGCGCCAGTCTCTTCGGGTTCGTCAGCATTTTGGCCATCGAGTACGATGGCATTTGAAACCAGTTGATGAACACTGACGATATTGTCCATTCCAAATCCGAAGGTCGGCATGACCTTCGCAAACTGTGTTTTGCAAATGGCACAGATGGCCGCCATGTGCGTGACACCATAGTCCCGGGCGACTTCTTGCAAGGCCTGCATGCGCGGTGTGGCGCCCTTGACCCTGGTTTCCATCAGGTCATCTGTCAACAATCCACCGCCGCCGCCACAGCAAAAGGTACTCTCGCGAATGGTATCGGCAGGCATATCAACGAAATTGTTGCAGCAGGCCCTGATGATCGCGCGTGGAATCTCGAACTGCCCTCCGGGGCTATCGCCCATGCGCGAGCCGCGGGCTACATTACAGGAGTCATGAAATGTCAGCGTCATGTGATCGTTGCCGGATTTGTCCAGCGTCAACTCGCCTCTTTCGATCAGGTCATGGGTATATTCACAAATATGTTGCGGCACCGGGTAATCGGGATCCAGGAAATCGAACGGCCCGGCCAGCGTGTTCAGGAAGCTGTAGGCAACCCGCCAGGCATGACCGCACTCACCGAAAATGATGCGTTTTACGCCCAGGTCCTGGGCCGCCTTCCTGATCCGCTCCGCGACCAGCTTCATCTGCTCATAAGAGCCGATGAACATGGCGAAATTCGCAGCCTCCGAGGCGTATGAACTGATCGTCCAGCTTGCTCCCGCCTGGTGAAACACCTTGGCATACCCGATCAGTCCATCGATATGCGGCTCGGCAAAAAAGTCAGCGCTGGGTGTCACCAGCATGATATCGGCACCTTTTACATCAACGGGCAAGCGCACTTTCAAGCCGGTTTCCTCTTCGATATCTTCCTCGAGATCTTCCATCGTGTTGATCAGCGCCTTTACGGGCAGGCCAAGGTTGTTGCCGATCTTGTGCACCTTGCCGAGGATTTCATTGCAGTATTTCTGGCCCTTTCCGATGTGGTCCATGATCTCGCGCGCGGCCATGGAAATTTCGGCTGTATCGATGCCATAAGGGCAAAAGACTGAACATCGCCGGCACTGGGAACACTGGTGGAAGTAGATGTACCAGTCGTCCAGCACTTCTTCGGTCAGGTCTTCAGCGCCCACCAGCCATGGCAGGTATTTGCCGGTCCAGGTGAAATAACGGCGATAAATCTTGCGCAGGAGATCCTGTCGGGCAACCGGCATATTCTTCGGATCACCGCTACCTAGGAAATACTGGCACTTGTCGGTACAGGCGCCACACTTGACGCAGCCGTCCATATAAACCTGAAGCGCCCGCGACTTCTTGAGTAACTCGCCAAACTTCTCGATCGCCTTTGTTTGCCAGTCGTCAACCAGTTCACCCGGGAAACCGAGCGCTTCCTGGTGCTCCGGGGCCGCCACGTAAGGCGATAAATGCTTCATCGCGTCTTTGTTGAGCGGTGGGATATCAATCAGTGTATTAATCGGAATGGTGTCGTAATCAGCCATCAGCTACTCACCCCCCGCCTTCTGCCGGTCTGTATCCAGTGCAGCAGCCCAGGGTGCAAGGTGTCTTTCCTCACGTGGGTTATCGACCTGGTTGCGAGTGGGACTGAAGAATACTCCCGGCGCATGGAGCAGTTTCGAAAAAGGGAAAATGAACATCAATAGCAATACCAAGCCAAGGTGGACCAACAGCACCGGGTCGGTGGGAAGCGGCTGCCAGTCGAAACGCAACAAGCCAAGAACGAACGCCTTCACTGCGATAATGTCAGTGCGCTCAACGTACTTCATCATCAGACCACTTGCCGCAATGCCAATCAACAGCAGCAGCATAAGATGGTCGGACGGCCCGGAAATATAGCGTATGCGTTCAACCCCGAGACGCCGTATCCAGAGTGCAAGCAGTCCGGCCAGCATCGCAAATCCGGCGTACAAACCGAAAGGCTGAACCCAAGTCACCCAGAACCAGACAGGTTCGGTGAAGTATCGAAGGTGCCGCAGCAAAACCAGCAACAGTGCGATGTGAAACACCCAGCCGAACAGCCAGGTCCACTTGTTGGACTTGAACAGGCTCTCGAAGAATACAACTTCCCTGGCCATACGCCCGACCACGCCCGGGCGTGTCACGGGTGCCGGAGTCGTCGGGATTTTCAGTGGTGCGGGGGTTCGTGCATAGAGCCAAATCTTGTACACCAAACCGACGGCAAAAACTGCCGTCGCCAGGTAGAAAAGAACTACATATATTATGCTCAGCACCAGGCCCTATACTCTTTCCTTTGCGGACCAGGCACCTTGGGCACGCGCCCGCAAACTTACTTAGACACAGCCCGTCGGCTTGGGCAAACCGGCAATTTTGCAGGCTTGCTTGGCCGGGCCATAGGGGAATAGTTCGTAGAGGTATTTACTGTTGCCTTTCTCAGGCCCCAATTTCCTCTTGACCGCCTTGGTCAAAACCCGGACTGCCGGGGCAATCTGGTATTCCTCGTAATATTCACGCAGAAAGTTAACAACTTCCCAGTGATCGTCGCCCATGTCGATGTTTTCATTCACTGCTATCAGAGCTGCCAATTCGGGACTCCATCCGCCGATATCAGTGATGTAACCCTCTTCGTCTGCTTCTACGGTCGTACCGTTAAGTTCATAAGCCATTGCTTACCTCTTGTTCAATTAAAAACCAAATTTATAACCAGGATTGGGTGACTTCGTGTTCCGCCACCAAATCAACGAACCCTTCATAATCGACGACTTCCATGCCCTCGATCAGAGGCGTGTCACTCAGGCCCCGGGCGGCCACATCGGGACCCAGGACATAAAATGAGAAATCTTCCATTCGGCCACTGATTTGTTCAGCATGAGTGGCCTTCCCCATGGACGCATATACACCATCTTCTATCAGCAGGATCGAACTCCCGGGTTTCGCCAGGCGAAGGCAACTGTCCAGTGAGTTTCTTTCGAACGGGGATTTATTAATTATATGCAACATGCTACTCATGAGCTGATCACCACATCTTGCTGCGTCATGATTTCACGTAACTCTTCTGCAGCAACTACTTCGACCGGGATAACGAGATCATCGGCGGTCAGGCCACGCGCATCGAGCGACTCTTTTTCGACGTAGATTTTCTCAACGTCATAATCATCGAGCGCTCCGTAGGTCTTCGAATAATTCTTCATCCCGATGCCTGTGGTGTCCTGGTTTTTTTTCAGCTGGCATACGCCATCATCCAGAAAGACCACACTGACATCCTGATCGAATGCAGCGGCAACCAGGACAACTTCGAGACACTCCAGAGCGTAAATCGTGCCGTAAGGCGCCCTGCGATTCACGTACATGAATCGCTTTACAACTTCAGGACCGGCTTCTTCCCATTCTTCCATTTCTTGTCGCTCCTTCAGTCGCCAAACACAACGAGGCGGTCGGCCTGGATGCCCGCTTCAACCAGTTGGCCAAGCCCGGAGATTCGAAATCCATCCTGCACGATTTCGTCCTTGATACCGCGCCGCAGCGCGGCGGCAATACATACCACCAGGTCGATGTCGTGTTCCTTGCCCAGTTCCGACCACAGGGAAACCAGGTTCCGGTCATCGGTCTGCGGCTCGGACAGTTTGTTGGCGTTATTCACACCATCGCTGTAGAAAAATACGCGCCAGACCTCGTGCCCTCTGGCGAGCGCGGCAACCGCGAAGCGGTATGCGCTATCTGATGCCTGGTGGGTAAACGGGCCTTCATTTACAAGTATTCCGAATTTCATATCAGCTTCATGTCAGAAATGCAGGTGGGTCGACGCATTCAGGCTCTTGCGAGCGCCGCGCCAATCATCAATATGGTGTTTGGTAAAGGCCAGCCCCGTGACTTCGAAAAAGCGCGGCCAGCCGATTCGATCTATCCACTCACCCACACGCTCCCAGTCCTTCGCTCCCTCTTTGTAGGCATGGAGAATTGTTTTCACAACCTCCGCCACCTCGGGCCAGCGCGGCGGGTTGTTCGGCAGGCCGGCTACGGCCAGCTTATGGAAAGTCGGCTTGGTGCGCGCGTTCGAATGCTTGCCGCCGACCCAGACCGCAATCTTGGTCGAATCCGCCGAATTGATCTGCATCGGGGGGCAGGGCGGGTAGCAGGCGCCACAGCAAATGCATTTTTTCTCATCGATTTCGAGTGAGGGCTTGCCGTCGACCATCGCTGGTCGAATTGCCGCCACCGGGCATCGCGCCACGACCGCCGGACGCTCACAGACGTTGGCGACCAAATCGTGGTTGATCGTGGGTGGCTTTGTATACTGCACATTGACCGCAATATCACCCTGGCCGCCGCAATTGATCTGGCAACAGGATGTCGTAATGCGCACACGGTTGGGCATTTCCTCGTGCGTGAATTCGTAGTGCAACTCATCCATTAGCGACTTGACGACACCCGAGGCGTCGGTACCCGGGATGTCGCAGTGGAGCCAGCCCTGAGTATGGGAAATCATCGATACCGAGTTGCCGGTGCCTCCGACCGGGAAGCCGCCTTCAGTCAGTTTTTCGATCAGCGGGCCGGTCTTGTCTTCAGCAGTGACCATGAACTCGACGTTACTGCGGGTTGTAAACCGCATATGCCCGTCGGCGAATTCATCCGCAAGTTCACACAGCTTGCGGATCGTTCCTACGTCCATCTGGCGCTGCGTTCCGGCACGCACGGTCCATACTTCGTCGCCGCTCTTGGCGACGTGATGCAGGACACCGGGGCGTAGCCGGTCGTGCCAATCCCATTTCCCGTAGTTCTGTTTCAACAAGGGGTGCATGTGTGGAAAAGGGTCCGGGACCCCACATTCATCTGCTCTACGTGGTGTGGCTACATCAGTCGTCATTATCAGCTTCTCTACAATATTCGTTGCTTCAATACTAGGCCTGTTCGGCTGCCTTACGGCCCTGCCGCTCAAACCATTTATCGGCTTCTTCATTGAAGTCGTCGGTTCGCACATAGGAACTGGTGCGCGGATGATTGATCATGTTCGGATCCACTTCGACATCGATACCTTCAAGGAAGTTGGCAAGGCCGATGCGATCGATGGTTTCACCGACGCGTTCGTGTTCCAGCGCGTTCTCGGCAAAGAAGTCTACGACTGTCTCCGCCAGTTCATTCAGCTGTTCGAAATCCTCGTCAGTTTCCAGCCGGATGAACGGGATGATGACCGTGCCCATCTGGTCGCCGATTTTCAGTGAGCGCTTGCCGCCGATCAGGATAGTGGCGCCACGCTCCTTGCCAGGTGACAGAGCCTTGGTCATGACATTGATGCAATGCATGCAACGCACGCAACTCTGGTTATCGATATCCAGGGTATCGTCGTCATTGAGGCTGAGCGCACGGGTCGGGCAATTGGCGATCACCGCGTCGATCATGTGTTTACGGCCGCCCTTTGCCACGTATTTCTTCACTTCTTCCTGATCGACCTCGATATTATCGCGCCAGGTGCCGATCACGGCGAAATCCGCTCGATGGATGGCGTTGACGCAATCGTTCGGGCAACCCGAAAACTTGAACTTGAACTTATATGGCAGCGCTGGCCGGTGCATTTCATCGAGCAGGGTATTGAGGATCAGGCGGTGTGCGCGCACTTCGTCATAACAGGACTGTTCGCAACGCGCGGAACCAACACAGTTCATGGAGGTTCTCAAAGCAGGGCCGGCACCGCCCAGATCCAGGCCGATTTTATTCAATTCGTCAAAAGCATCCTGCACTTTGTCCGAAGCACAGCCCTGGAACATGATGTCCCCTGACTGTCCGTGCAGCGCAATCAGGCCCGAGCCGTGCCGTTCCCAGATATCACACATATTACGCAACAACTCGGTCGAGTAATGCATGCCCGCCGGAGGGATGACTCGCAGCGTATGGAATTCCTTTGAATCCGGGTAGTCCTCCGCAACTTCCGAGAAGCGGGGAATGATGCCGCCGCCATAGCCATAAACGCTGATGGTGCCGCCCTTCCAGTAACCCCGCCGGGTTTCATAGGAATGCTCGAGTTGGCCCAGCAGGTCTTTCATCATGTTGGCGTAAGGCTTTTCGTTATCAGTCGCCAGGCGTTCGAGACCTTCGACGAAACTCGGCCATGGACCTGGCTTAAGTTCATCCAATAACGGTGTATCGTGTAGCTTTTTTGACATATTCATTCACCAAAAGATGTGTGAAACGACATTAATTTATTTGGTTAATACTCACTATATTAAGATTTCATGATATATAATTTCTGCTCTCAATTCCAGTGAGTTTTCTCTGAAGCGATGAAATGATGGACGAAGCAAACTACCAGGCATGGCGAAATGCCAAGCTCGAAAACCACCCGCGCAGCGCGGAAGAACTCCTTGTGGAGATAGGCGGATTGGTCAATTTGAGCGACGCTGAGAAAGCGGAAATAATGGCACGAAGCAAGCGCTGCAACATGGCCATCTATCGTTGCCGCGACACTTCCGTCGATCGGGCTGCAGTCCGTGAATTCGCTTCGAATTTTGGTTTATTGCGGCTCGACCATCACCTGTGTGCGAACGACGACGGCGTTTCGGAACTGTCGGTAGCATCCCGGGGGATCAGGACCGGGTATGCCCCATACTCCAACCACAGCCTGAGCTGGCACACTGACGGTTACTACAATGACGAAGCCCGGCAGATACGCGCAATTGTGCTGCACTGTGCGAACGATGCAGCAAGCGGCGGGGAAAATGCCCTGTTCGATCCAGAAATCGCATATATCCGCTTGCGGGACGAGAACCCCGCCTTCATCACCGCCCTGGAGCATCCCGAATGCATGACCATTCCGGCGAATACCGGGGCTGCAAACGCGGATAAGCAGGTCGAAATCCGGCCTGTGGCCTGCGGACCAGTGTTCTCGCGTGATGTTCGCAGCGGAGCTATCCATATGCGTTTCAGTGCGCGCAAGAAGAACATTCAATGGCGTGATGATGACTTGACCAGGGCTGCCCGGGACTGTCTGTCAGAGATTCTCGCCGATGATAATGAGCCAATTTTTCGCTACCGCCTGCAACCTGGCGAGGGGCTCATATCCAACAACGTCCTGCATAACCGTACGTCTTTTAAAGACAGCCCGGATCACAGGCGGCTATTTTATCGCGCCCGTTATTACGATCGTATGGATTCAACCTGATGACGCTTCACTGTATATTTGTAAGGCACATTCAATGCAGGACAGGGCGATGAAAACCATAGAAGTCAAACTCAGCGACATCATCATCCAGCACCCGGAGATCAATTCGTTCAATGAATTGCTGGAGGCTATTGGAGGCATCACCTCGGACGATGTGCTTTTCCTGAATTTCGATATCAAGCCGGATTACCGGGACACACCCCGTAACTGGCAATGGCGGCTGGAAGCGGCCTTTGGTTAATCCACATATTGTACTAATACGTATCAGGTGTAAGCCATGAGTGAAGAAATTATCGCGCCACTGGATGAATTTGAAGCCCCTTACGGACGCAAAATCAAGCTGGAAGCCGTCGAGTACGAAAGTGGTATGCGAATACTTCGGCTACGAATTCGTGAGGGCAGCCGTTTCACCATTCTGGATATAGACGAAAATACAGCCCGGCACTGGGGTACTGCCATGTGCTCCTGGGCTGGCACACAGGACTCATAAATGGACCACCTACCCATCTTTCTCAATGTGAAAGGAACGCGGTCCCTGGTCGTCGGCGGTGGCTTCCTGGCGGCGCGCAAGGCAGACCTTTTGTTGCGGGCCGGGTGCAAACTAACTGTGCTTGCACCCACCCTCGGCGATGAACTGTCCCATCTCGCGCAAACGCATGATTTCGATCACAAAACAAGTGAACTGACAGCCGGAGACCTCAGGGGTTGCAAGGTCGTTTTTGGCTGTTCGTGCGATGACGCGATCAACCGGAAATTGTGTGACCTGGCTGCGGCCGCCGGAATACTGGTCAATATCACCGACGATCCCGGAAGCTGTGACTTCATCATGCCAGCAGTGGTTGACCGCTCACCCTTGCTGGTGGCGATCGCCAGTAGCGGCACATCGCCATTGTTGACTCGAATGCTCCGGGCGCGGTTCGAGACGGAAATCCCGGCAGCCTATGGCCGCCTGGCCGAATTCGCCGGAAGCTATCGCGACCGGATAAAGAAGTCCATTCCCAACGGCACACGGCGACGGCGTTTTTGGGAAACGATGATTGCCGGACCCGTCGCCGAGCACGTGTTTTCCGGCCAACTCGAGCAGGCGGAGTCGCTGATGGAAAACCTGCTCGACGAGGCCGAAATAGATGGTGGCCAGCCACCGATCGGCGAGGTTTACCTGGTCGGCACCGGGCCTGGTGACCCTGACCTGCTGACTTTCCGCGCGCTGCGCCTGATGCAGCAGGCCGACGTGGTGCTCTACGACAGGTTGATCGGCGACGGTATTCTCACCCTCGTGCGCCGGGACGCCCAGCGTATATACGTCGGTAAGCGCCCAAAAGACCACACCGTGCCGCAGCAGGAAATTGGCGAGATGATGATTCGTCTGGCGCAGGAGGGGAAGCGCGTACTTCGTTTGAAAGGTGGCGACCCCTTTGTTTTCGGCCGCGGCGGAGAGGAAATCGAAGCCCTGTCGGAAAACGGGATCACTTTCCAGGTCATTCCGGGTATCACCGCCGCTGTTGGCTGTGCATCCTACGCGGGTATACCGCTGACCCATCGCGACCACGCCCAGGGTTGTGTCTTCGTCACCGGGCACGAGAAGGACGGCAAGCTGGACCTGAACTGGGATGTCCTGATCCAGCCCGGTCAAACCGTCGTGGTTTACATGGGGTTATCCTCTATTGATTCGATCGCCGAGGGATTCATGACGCATGGCGCGGATCCCGAGACCCCGGCAGCGGTCGTGGAGAACGGGACCCGTGCGGGTCAGCGGGTCATTACCGGAACGCTGACCTCCTTGCCAGGCAAGACCGCCGCAGCAGAAATCAAGAGCCCCGCCCTGATCATCGTCGGCAGTGTGGTCACACTCAGGGACAAGCTTTCCTGGTTCGCCGAATCAAAACAGGAGCAATCCTTATGAGCAATGCGCTGAATTACCTGATCAAAGCCCGCCCGGAGGCGATGAAGGCCTATTTCACCTTTTTGAAAGAATCGGGCAAACACCTCGACCCCAAGACCCGCTCGCTGATATCCGTTATCACCAAGATAGACAGCCAGACGGAACGCGGCTTACGGCAGTACCTGCCGCGGGCCCTGCGTGACGGCGCAAGCCCCCACGAGATACTGGACGCCATCCTCATGGCATTCCCGACCCTGGGCCTGGCCAAGATTATCTGGGCGATCGACATCCTGATGGACATGGATATCCCCGAATTTCGAGGGGACCTGCTGGATGCCGAACCCGGATGGCACGACCTGATCAACTGGGATGAAGTCAGTGAAGGCGCTATCACCCACGTTGAAGATTGCGATGGAAGAAATGTCTTTATTTATCGTTCCGGTGATGATTGTCGTGTGTACGACAGCCGCTGCCCTCACCAGGTGACAGATATTCCACACCTGGCCTTGTCAGGAACCCAGCTCACCTGCCCAAAACACCAGTGGGCCTTTGACATTACAAGTGGAGAATGTGTGGCCAAAGGCAGCCGGCCATTGAAGCTATTCGACAGCAAGATTGAGCATGGGCGCCTGCTGGCATACTGGTAAAATCGATACAACCCCTCGTGACAGATTGAGCTATATAGGCTCAATAGACATCATTCGCTGTATTGGTCACGTTGAACTTTCCGGTTGTAGCCGGAAGTGAGATCCGATTGATTTCATTCAGCGTTGTGCCATCCAGGATGACTTGTCCACCACCCTCGCTAGCCCAATCGGATATCCAGACCTCGCTACCATCGGAATTGAACTCCATGTGCACGGCCTTACCGGCTATGGCTACATCAAAGCAGTGATCGACAGTACCCGTCGCCTTGGATATGGCGCAGATCTGCTTGTCGTTGGTTGAACTCAGTGTCATATCGACGAGTACCCAGGGAGAGTTTGGGTGTGTTTTTATAAACAGTGATCCCGCGGCTGGCAGCACGATTTGACGAACCACCTTCCAGGCATTCTCTGGATTACCTACCGGATCCGCACCATACACAGAGACAAAGGGACTGCCAATATGCGGTGTGGCATTGACCCAACCATAGTCCGGATCAAGCCAGTTGGCACCACGGCCCGGATGTGGAACATCACCCACCTCAAAGCTTGTCACCAGGCTTTGGGTAACAGCATCAACAATCACCATCTTATTGCTGGCGTTGGCTGCCGTCATGAAGTAGCGCTTGGTATGGTCCCATCCACCATCATGCAGAAAACGCTCGGTAGCAATGTTTACCACCATTGGCGCCCCCGGCTGGGAGTAATCGACGATGCCGACATAGCCTGATTCCTTCTGATTGACCACCCAGACCGGTGCAAAATCCGAGGCAACAATGGCCGCGACACGATTTTCGAGGAGGGGCTCTCCATCAATGCTGGTCATGGGAAGATCTACGCGGTTATGCGGTTCAAGGGTAAGGCCATCAAAAGTGACGTACTGTGGAGGCCAGTAACAACCCTCGATGAGGTATTCGTCTTCGTAGCCCACAAATTTACTGCCGTCTACACTTCTTGCGTCATGGCAACCTTTTACGCGCGCCACTACATTCGGCGTACTTGCCCAAAGATCAATTAGTGTCACTACCCCATCACGGCCAATGGCGTAGAAGTAACGCCCCGATGCAGATGACCGCAGAATATGAACGGCAAAGCCAACGTCTACCCGGGAAATCTCCTCATGATTATCACCGTCGAAGATAGCAATCTTACCGGCGTCACGCAGCACAACACCAAAGAAGTTCTCCCAGTCACGAGCAGTTTGCGGTGTTGCGGGACGGTCGGCCACAGGAACCATCAGCTCCCAGCTTGCCTGGATCTCAGACATGGGCAGATCAGGCGCTTCCGGTGGAGGATCCTGCAGGAAAGAGGCTAGCTTGGTGATATCATTTTCAGAAAGGATATTGCTCTGACCAAAGTCAGGCATCCCGCGGGGTGTCCCAACACGCAATATTGCTCCAAGGCCATCCGTACCAATCCAGGTGGCTCTCTCTTCACCAATATCTGGTCCGGTGGCGCCCGTGCGGTAGAGACCGTGACAACCGGCACAACGGTTGAAATAGAGATCCCTGGCCTCTTCAAACTCTACCTCTGACAATATGGCCGGTGGTGTGAAGGATAAAGGACCAATCTCGTCCTGGTAACTGAGGAAGGCCTGGATATTATCAATCTGTTCTTCAGTGAGGTTAAAGTCCGGCATCTGGTAACCCCACGTCGCGAGCAACCGTTGACCATACCTGGTTCTGACCAGGGTATCAGCCGGGTCACGCAGAAAACGCCAACTCCAACCCGCTCTGTGCCTGTTTGTCAGATCAGGCCCGAGATGATCACCATGACCAAAGGTGTGGCAGCCAGTGCAGTTTGCCCGGAAAAAGGCTTCACCGGCGACTACATCAGGACGGCCTCCAGGGCCCCCTTTGCCTCCTCCTCTCATAGCGCCGCTTTGACGCGCCGAGACGCTATTGAGCACCATTGGTAAAATCAGGAGTGTTGTAAAGAGACACAGAGCCGCGCCCTTCACTATGGACTTTGTTCCAAATAACATTTTCAAAACCTGCCTCCCCCCCACATAAGAAAAAGAACTACTGGACAATGGGATCAGATTTGATTTCGTACATGATGTTACCTTTTACATTCAGCAACTGAAATGTGGCAAATTGTCGCAGGGTACTTTGCCACGACCAAAAACAACGAGGTAGCTGCCTGGAAATCCTGCACATGGATATCTGTGGCAACAATGCAGGAGAAAAGACCACCGCACTGGCGCCTGACCCGTACAAATACCGTACACTCGTATGCGACCGTGCCGCATCGAGTGGAATCAGGTAATTTATGGATCAAAGCACGACTGCGATTTATTGTGTTGTCATTCAGACTGCCGCCGGCCCCCTGGCGCTGATCAGGAATGACAATACATATCAGCTTCCTGTCGTGCACTTGCCTGACTCATGCTGGCTGCCTGCAAATGCGGCAATGATCAACGGGGATTTGATGGATGAGTTTGGCTTGAATTGCACCCTGTTGCGCTGGCTGGAGCAGTACGATGACCACAACCTGGTCGTGATGGAGTGGCATCCAGGCTCTGCCTTGCCCGAGATTGATGTTGAATGGGTGGATCCAGGCAAAAATGCATTGCCATTGCCCCCGGCCCAATTGCAGATGGTCCGGAAGTGGCAGGAATCATCCTCTGATGGCCTGGCGCCCTGGGAAAAGCCAGGATGGATGAAGAACACTGTGTTATCGATCATCAGGGTTTTCGACGGTCAGCGCCTTCCACAAGTAACCAGCCTTGCACAGTTCAAAGCCGCCTGGGGATTGTCGACATTATTGCTCATTGGAAGCAGTGAATCGGAATACTATTTCAAAGCAGGAGCCCGGCAGGGTGTCGATGAGTGGCGGATCACAAAACTATTACACCAAAAGTTTCCGCAATACGTATCCAAGCCCTTGTTGGTAGATGAACAAAATGGGTGGATGATCACCAGGCATGTCGAGAACAGGGACTTTTCATCCCTCGATCATGACAGCATGGGTAAGGCGTTTCGCGCATATGCTGAAATTCAATTGGATTGTGTGGACTTCTCTGATTCCGACGAAATGGCTGGACTGATGGTCAGGGACGCTGCATGGTTCAGGCGGCACCTGGAAGCTGTATTCAGCGATGCAAGTTGTCCAGCAGAATTTTCCGGACCAAAGTCCCGGCTGAACCAACAGCAACTGGCCACGCTCAGGGAAACCTGGCTGCGGCAAATAGACAAGCTGGAGGCAAGCGCTTTGCCGATGAGTTTCAACCATGAAGATTTACACGTGGATAATATACTCAACACCCAAACCGGCCCTGTATTCATCGATTGGGCAGATTGTGCCCGTTCACATCCCTTTTTCAGCATGCACCGCGCTTTGCGGCTCTGGCGTGGTGATGATCCGGACCAGGTTGATCTTGAAAAACAGATTGTGACCCAGGCCTATCTGGGCGCGTTCAGCCATCTGGCGACTTCAGATCAATTGAGCATTGAATTTGACCTGACCAAACGGTTATCGTTGCTGTACCAGGCCTTGCGCTGCCTTGAGGTTTCCCGTGAGCAGATGCCCGACTCGCCATGGGGAAAACATTGCTTCAATCGGGCTGCCAGGTATATGGGAGACGCCATGACAAGGATTGAGGACTCTGATGCATAGTCGGAAAGCATACATGCTGGTACTCCTGGCGCTGAGCGCCATGGTAAATGTTCAGGCCGGGGCCAGGCCGGATGAGGTGCACCGGCTTGCAGGCGACCTGACCCCGATCGGGGCGACGCGATCTGGCAACGATTCAGGCAGCATTCCGGAATGGACCGGAGGAATAACCGAGCCGCCGGTTCCCTATCAGCCGGGCGATCACCACCCCGACCCTTTTGCTGCCGAGCAGCCGCTTTTTCGAATCAACCAGGACAATCTCGATCAATACCGGGATTCACTGGGGGCAGGCCAGATTGCAATGATCTCCCGGTACCCCGACTACTACCTGGAGGTTTATCCGACTCACCGCAGCGCCGCGTTCCCGACCCGTATTTACGAGATGACCGCGAAAAACGGTGTTACCGGCGCCCTGTCTGAAGATGGGGACGCCGTTACTGACGTGGCGGAAGGCTTTCCCTTCCCGTTCCCGGAAACCGGCCAGGAGCTGATCTGGAACCATCGCCTGCGTTACAAAGGCACCGGCAGCGTCCGCCATATCAACCTGGTGGCGCCAACCTCCAGCGGCGCCTTCACCGAGGTGAAGATGACGGTAAAAACGATTACTCCATACTATCAACCGGGTGCAACACTGGAAGGGATCGACAACCAATTGATGCTGTTCCTGCAAAAGACCAACTCACCTGCGCGCCTGGCCGGAACCTCCCTGCTGGTTCACGACTCGCTGAATCAGATCGAGCAACCACGCAACGCCTGGATTTATAATCCAGGCCAACGGCGCGTTGTCCGCGCTCCCAATGTTGCCTATGACAGCCCCACGGCAGCCACTGATGCGTTGCACGTTGCAGATATGACAGATATGTTCAATGGCTCACTCGACCGTTTCGACTGGGAGTTGAAGGGAAAGCGGGAAATGTACGTGCCGTACAACGCCTACCGTATCCACAGCAATGAAATTGAATTTCGAGACCTGGTCAAACCAGGCCACCTGGACCCGGCTTACCTGCGCTACGAATTGCACCGTGTCTGGGTTGTAGAGGCCCGGTTGCGTGAAGGATTCCGGCACATCAACCCGCGCCGCACCTTCTACCTGGACGAAGACAGCTACCAGATCCTGATGGCCGATCACTATGACGTAAACGGGGAGTTGTGGCGATATTCTGAAGCCCATCCGATCAATTTCTACGAGGTGCCAACCATCTGGACCACGATCGAGATTCACCATGATCTCAATTCCAACCGTTTCGCTTCCTACCGCCTGGACCCACGCAAACCGGTTCCGTCTTTCAACATGGACATGAACCCCAGGGAGTTCACACCCCAGGCGCTGCGCAGGTCAGGAATCAGGTGAGATATTACCTGAAACTGCGCAGTACACAGACGTGCGGGAGCGTCGATCATCATCTTCACACAATGAAAGAGCCCGCCATTTGGCGGGCTCGATTCAACAGCCTCGATTGGGATTTAAGGAGGAGCAGGTTGTGTGCAACTACCATCGCCTTCCACAAAGCTCTCTTTTCGCAGCATCTCAAAATCGGCGACTTCTCCGTTATGGCCCACCTCAGAATCACGCCCAATGCTGGCATAGGCGCCAACCGTTGACCCGTCACAAAGGACGACACCCCGGTCGAGAACAGCCCCCTCCATAACGGTGACGTTATTATGGATAATTACACCCTGAGAAACCTGTACATCCGGACCAATCTCGACGTTTTCACCAACCGAGGAGTCTTTGTCCAGCATCGCACCATCACCAATAATGCTGTTAGGCCCAACCTCTACTCCCTTGTCAACCTCTACATCCTCGCCGATACTTGCTGACGGATCTACGTCCGCACTGGGATCGATGTTGCTGGAAACGGGCACACAAGCGTCACCGAAATCATCTGCATTGTCATCCGTCTGGTCCGGGTTGTATTCAAACTGGCAGTTATCGACGCCATCTAAAACCCCATCGTTGTCATCATCCATATCACAGGCATCTCCGTCTCCGTCTCCGTCGTTATCAGCCTGGTCTGCATTACTGGCGTCAGGGCAATTGTCAGTACTGTCAGGAACTCCATCACTATCAGTATCAGGGTCATCGCCATTCGTTACGGTAATGACAAAATTAGAAATACTGGGGTTGGGGTTTGAAATAAATCCTAAGATATCAAAGGCATCTATCCCAATACGATAAATTCCAGGCGCTACAGGGCCACCTGGAATTGGCATGGTCTCCAGATTCAACCAAACCCCAATGATATAGGTCCACCATCCTTCGGCATCTGAGAAATCTAAGCCTACTTGTAGCACCGAGCCGTCGACTACTACTGGAGGAAAAGGATCAAACGACGGTATAAAAAGTTCATACAAGGTCGTTCCGGTATTAGCCGAATCAACCAATTTTACGCTCACCTGCATCAGTGGGTCGACGGAAGTAATGGTAAATTCAAAAAATACAGGTTCCGTAACGGGAACCTCAAGCTGGTTTACCGGCACCCCGGAGTCGAACAAAAGCATTTCACCAATCTGCGGACCCTGAGCACCCGCAAGGGCACTGTAGAACGGGATGAAAAATATACTAATCAATAGAAATTGTTTCAAAGGTTTCACTTACTTCTCCAAATTCAAATGGACTAAGGGCACCTCTATCGAGCTCTTATGCAGCACAAGATCGAGGATCTTCTCTCAGGGTATTCTCCCGATACCTATCCATAGCGTGAAAAAGCACCCCAATCCGCCACAACCGCTGTACGCACGAAGGAATCGAACTGAACTCGAGTGGGATAGAATACTGTTTGACTTAAAGACCGGTTAAACGGCAGAGATCCGGATAGGGGTCAGGAACACTGCCTTTTTTCATCAATTCGTGAGAGGCAATCACCAAGGCGTTACCTTCCTTGATTTGGCCCTGTGTTTCCAAAGACAGGCCAACCAGGCATTGTGCGACACCTTCGAGAAAAGACCCCGGCACCGTCGCCTCAAAGCGGGACAAGGCCTCACGAGCTGCTGACTCGGCCTCTGGCCCACGGCCACGTTGTAATTCTGCAAACGTTATCGATAACAACGGAAAAGCGATGATGTAATGGTCATCGTTCAATACACTTTTATATACTTCATAGGCCTTGCGGTGCAGGGGAATGGATTCGTCATAACGGCCCTGTTTGGTAATTGTGCTCGCCAGGTTCTGATAACTGTCAGCAACGAAACGGTGGAGCAGTCCATTTTTGGCGATTTGCCGTTCCAGCAGTTCGCGATACAGTCGCTCTCCTTTTACTTGCTCACCGCTGCGGCCATAAAGATAGCCGAAATTATTCAATGCGTTCAGTGTCACGCTGTGATCTTTGCCGAGTTGGTTTTCCAGCACAGGAATTAGTGTACGGAAGTTGCGTTCCGATTCAGCATAGTCGCCAATCTCGGTCAATGTTGCGGCCAGTTGAAGACGAACCGATGCAGCCTGCAAACTGTTTTCACCAAAAACGGCCACAGCAATATCCTGTGCTTCTGCAATTGATCGCAGCGCTGCCTCCTGTGATTCCATCCCGTGTTGTTCGATTGAAGCAATCAGCGCAGAGATCATTTTTCTCGCATATTTACTCCTCTCAGGGCGTAACTTTTCAAGGCCAGAATGCAATAATGCCTGGCTCCTCTCAAAATTACCGGCCTGCATGGCCTCTATACCGACAGCAATCTCTGAGAGACCCAGTTCCGGACTGTTTTTGCTGAAAATCTCAGTTGCAATGGAAAGCTGCTTGTCCAGCATCGCAACCGCTTTCTCACGCTCCCCGCTACCACTGTAAAGGCTGCCAAGTGCACGCATACTGGCAACAACCTGTGGTGAACGCTCACCATAAATTGTACGTTCGAGTTGTAGCACTTCCTTGCGCAAGTCGATAGCGACCTGGCCTGCTTCGAGACTCGCATACACCTCAGAAATTGCACCCAGCAATGACGCCCTCAGCTCCGGTTGATCAGCCAGTTCACTGCGCACCCGTTTGTGGCCGATCTCCAGCGCATCTACAACCAGAATACTGCTGCCGAGTTTGGCATCGGCTGGCGCAAAGGGGTCCGGGCTCTTGAAAAGATCAATCAGGAATTCCTGCGTTGCCAAAGTCAAACGCTGTTGTTTGGCAAGGCGTGCAGAATAGAGTGACAAGGTGAGCACATAACTTGCGATTGCGATAACTGCAACCGCCAACAAAGGCATCAACCAGGGTTTTCTCTTGTTAAGCTTGCCCAGGCGGTAACGCCATGTGTCCGGCCGGGCCTGCACCGGTAACCCTTCCAGGTAGCAATTGAGATCAGCAACCAGTTCATCAGTAGATGTATAGCGCAATTCTGCATCTACGTGCGCGGCCTTGTGGACAATGGCGTCAAGGTCACCCTTTACCTGCCTGCGTCGAGCAGTGTCCTTTATACACTGGCTCGGCACCGGTAAATCTTTGCTGCCACTGTTGCCATCACCGGTGAAGGGCGTTTCGCTGGTCAGTAACTGAAAAATGATCAGGCCCAACTGGTAAATATCAGATGCTGTTGTGATCTGTCCGGCCGCATGTTGCTCGGGACTTGCATAAGCTGGCGTCAGCATCAAAACACCGGTGCGGGTTCTTGGTGATACCGTGGGGAAAGCCAAAGGATCAAGTAGCTTCGCGATACCGAAATCCAGCACACTGACTTTACCCTTTTTGCTGACAAGAATGTTGGAGGGCTTGATATCCCGATGCACAACCAAACGCCGGTGTGCATGTCCAATTGCACGTGATACCTCGATCATGAGTTGAATCCGCGCCCGGATATCCAGATGGTTTTGTTCGCAATACTCGGTAATAGGCAGGCCGTCTACGTATTCCAAAACCAGGAATGGGCGGCCGTCATCCAAAGCGCCACCGTCAAGAATCCTGGCGATACCCGGATGCTCGAGCGCAGAGAGGATTTCCCGTTCTGCCTGAAAACGGCCGATCAGATCCTCTGTGTCCAAACCACGCCGTAATACCTTCAGCGCAACTTGCTGATGGAAGGCCCCATCACTGCGTTGCGCCTGATAGACAGTCGCAAGCCCACCACGGGCAATGAGCTTCTCCACTAACCAGTATCCGATAAGGCTGCCTGACAAGTCTTCTCTTTGCTCGGCATCACGCGACAAAACATCATGCCAAAGACGGTTTCGTATTGCATCGAATCGGTCTTCTATTTCACTTTCCGGCCGCTCTGACAGGGCTAACAGAGTCAGTACTTTGGTGGCAAGCTTGCTATCCGTGCCACAGTGGTCCTTAACAAATGTCTCACGCCCGGCCGCCGGCACCTCCAGTGCTTCTTTAAATATCCGGTCAACAAGTCGTGCTTTACTCATTATTCTTCAATATTCAGTGCACTCATTAGATAGGCGCGGGCGCGCTGCCAACCTCGTTCAACAGTTCGCTTTGATGTCCCCAGCGCCTCTGCTGTTTCACTGACACTCAGACCGGTGAAGAAACGACACTCAATAATTTCTTCAAGACGCGGATCTATTTCCCTTATTTCTTTAATAGCGTCTTCCAGAGCGAGTACCGCCAAACTATCATCTGCATTTACCAGGCGATCTTCCTCAAGCGTCAGCACTTTCGCACCACCGCCACGTTTGTCCGCGTTTCGTTTACGTGCATGGTCGACCAACAAGTGCCGCATAACCTTGGAACTGGCACGCAAAAAATGACGCCGGTTGCCCCAGTTCCCTTCACTGACTGACAAACGAACATAGGCCTCATGAACGATGGCCGTAGTATTTAATGTGTGGCCCGGCCTTTCATTAACCAGTTGAAAATGTGCAAGTTTTTTTAGTTCAGGGTAAACTGCCGACACCAGGTGATCGAAGGCGCCGGGCTCGCCGCGCTCAACGGCCGCAAGCAATTCAGGCAGATTATCTTGTGGCATATCTTTCACGCTTGTGTACGGTGATGAATCGCAGGGCTAGCCACCCACTGTTGCCGTCAGATGATGGGTTGCGAAACGTGCTATAACCCGCGCCAAATCACCTGCGTCGGGTTCGCTCATGGGTCCGGGTTCGTACTCTTGCCCCAACTTGGCGAATTTTCCACCGGCAACATTATGATAGGGCAGCAAGCTTACCTTCTTCCTGGGTCCGGACAAAGCGGCGACGAAGGCGGCAGTCGCCTCAATATTGCCATCATCGGCATTGACCCCCTTGATCAGGGGGATTCGGATCTGGATATCGGCGCCACTTGCAGCCAGGGCCTTCAGGTTTTTCAGAATCTGTTTGTT
>Ga0164313_10000712_pt1 | contig 27770 bp, 11 predicted proteins | sample GuaBasSedimGuay4_FD_113735 | JGI IMG/M metagenome (GOLD analysis project Ga0164313, IMG submission 113735) | Subseafloor sediment microbial communities from Guaymas Basin, Gulf of California, Mexico - Guay4, Core 4569-4, 0-3 cm | ecosystem: Environmental > Aquatic > Marine > Hydrothermal vents... | reverse complement strand
TTGCCAGTCGCAGAGGAAATTATCAGGAAAAAGATTCCCCTCCATAATTGAACGATAACTTTGATTGATATTGACATTTTCAGCCAGCATATCTCCACGGAGCTCACCATAAAGAAATAATTTTTGGTCAAGCAGCGAAAAGGCATGATACGCTCCCATCAGTGTGGCTTCGACATCCTCTTTATATTTCCAATACTCATCCTGGACCAGACCATCGGCAGGAACTAATTCAAGCCAATCTTCGCAGGATATGAAAAATATCATCGTTGCTGCCATCATAAGCTGGAACGCTCTTCTCTTTATATGTATCCTTCTCTTCATTGAATCATTTAAAAACTAAATGCTATGCTCAAGGTATATGTTTTCGGAGGAGGTGTTCTTGCCCTGTCGGTTCCAAACCAGAATGGATCAGTCATGACGGCCGATATTTCCGGATCCTGACCCGAATATCTGGTTAAGGTCATTACCCTCCGCATTGTGAAGGCAATATCCACTGAATTCAGTCTCAATTTCCTGCACAACTCCCTGTTCAGACTATAGATAAAGGTCATGTTGCCCAATCGTAAAAAGTCACCATCCTCCACAAAACGGTCCGAACCCAGGTTGTTGGCAGGGTGTCCCAGGTAAGCCCTTGGCAACAAGCCCGGTTCATCCTGACCCTTTGCCCTCCAACGGTGAAGAACAGCTGTACTCTGGTTGTCCCTGCTGTTCATTCCCTCGCTCTTCATGGCTATCTCATTGACGATCTGAAACCCAACCCGGTAGTGAAAATGAAGGTTCAGTTTAAAACCCCGCCATTGGGCAGAGGTTCCGAAACCTCCCATGAAGTCAGGATTGGAATCTCCTAGATATACCACATCAAACAGGTCAATATTTCCGTCATGGTTCACATCCTCATACCGGGCATCACCACCACTGAATTTATAAATTCCCTTGTAACTCAATGGAATAGGATCACCGTTGGCATCTGTACGGATCTGCCCATTTTCATCCGTAACCACGACTGATTCATTGGAAGGCCATACCCCCTGGAACCTGAATCCATAGAATGACCCGATGGGCTGACCAATGTCAGCTCTCCTGGGATACTCTTCATTACCCACCGTTACATCTACTTCATTATTAAAGTTGTCAGGGAACTCCATAAACGTATTAAAGTTCTGCGCAATGTTAAAATTCAAGTTTATATTCCAATACTGTGTTCTGTATACAACGGTAGAAATAAAGAGCTCCCACCCCTGGTTCTGCAAACTGCCACCGTTGAACTGTTTCAAATTTCGATACCCACTTGAAAGCGGTATGTCATATCTCGACCACAACAGGTCCTCCGTAAGTTTTGTGTAGAGCTCTGCGGTCAGGTTCAGTCTCTCCCTGAACATGGAGAGGTCGAGACCCAGGTTGGAGGAGGAGATGGATTGCCATTTCAAATTACTCAGCTGGATCTGCTGTGGAACTATGATCGGTTTCTCAAGGTATTGAGACCCGGTACTTCCTGATGGCGTGTTGTATACAGCATGCCTGTCATAGGGCCGCCCTGGTTGTTTTCCGGTAATCCCCCAGCTAAAACGCAATTTCGCATCGCTAAGGAATTCCATGCCCTGTAGCCATCTCTCCTCAGAAAACCTCCAGCCCGCAGAGAGACTTGGAAAAAGTCCCCATCGATTGTTCCTCCCAAACCTTGAACTCCCGTCCACCCTCATATTTATGGAGGCGATATATCTATCTTTTAACTTGTAATTCAGGTTCCCCATAAAGCCCACCGTCCTGTCCTCGGAGGTTCCAGATCCAATCCATGAAATGGGTGGATTACCAGCAGGGTCCTGCAGGACTGGAGAGGGACCATTATGGCCCTGGGTACCACTCCATTCCCCTTCCTGCTGTGTCAACTCAGCCATTAGCATTCCAGAAACAAAATGTGTTTCACCAAGACGTGGAGAAAAGAATAACTGGCTTCTGGAGAGGAGTTGTGTATTTGAGCTGTTTTGCTCAGTGGAGAAGTTATTTAACCAATCCAGCCAATCTGCACCGATGGCATTGTAGGGGACAAATTTATTCGATTTCCGGTCTGAGTATGAATAGGATACCAGCTGTTGAAACCTAAGCCAGGAGATGATGTTGTAGTTCAGTATAAAACTCGATCCCACGGAATTATCATCATAATCATTCACACTCAGCTTACCAATTGCCACCGGGTTGAAATAGTTGGTTCCAATTCCCTGGTAACTCCTGATGGGAGTAAAATACTCCCCTGTGGGAATCCCCGATTCGTCATACTCCCATATGGCCATATTAGGCGCTTTCCTGTAGGCCATGTTCCTTATATTCACAGGATTATTCGACCACTCATTGAAAATATAGTTACCCTCCTTAATGCTATTTGCATAACTGAAATTTGCAGAAAACCTGATCTTCCTTGAAACATTATAATCCAGGTTCACCCGGGTTGTGAAGCGTTTCAATCCGGTATTTATTGTGGTCCCTTCATTTCTGTGCAGGTTCACCGAAGCAAAATAGCCTGTCTTCTCACCTCCCCCTGACACCTTAAGGTATTGCTCGTTGATAGAACCGGTTTGAGTAACGGCCTCTACCCAGTTTGTATTGACACTATAGTTGTAAAAATCAACATAATCAGGATCGTAGGCTATCTCGGGTGGAATTTCAAATACGCCCTGGGAGTTATGCCACTCTTCCAGCTGCAGCATGATGTACTCATCTCCACTGAGCATTGGAATGGCCGGAGGCTGGATGTTATATGTATATTTTCCCTGATAGTCGAACCTGGTCTTGCCTTTTCTTCCCCGGTGTGTTTTGATAATTAAAACACCATCTGCGCCGTTTGTACCCCACTGCGCGGCTGAAGCTGCATCCTTCAATACTTCAATGGACTTAATATCCTGGGGTGCTATGTTTATCAGGTTACCGATATCCTCCTGGTCGGCCGATCCAAAATCAAAACCACTGCCAAATCCACGACTTTGAGGTACCCCGTCGATGACAATCAGGGGTTGTGAATTTCCCAGGGATCCCATTCCCCTGATCACAATCTGGGAACCGCTTCCGGGATCACCAGATGACAGGATATCCAGACCCGAAACTTTACCCTGCAATGCTTCATCTGCAGATACCGCCCCAATGTGGGTGGCATCCGACATATCTACTTTTACCCGTGAACTGGTAATATCCCTTCGAGAAACATTGGTAAGCGGATCATTGTCCACTTCAGCAATTATCACAATCTCCTCAAGTTCGAAGGAGGCTGCCTCCATTTCTACATTCAGTGTAGTCCTCGCATCCAGGGGAACTTCCAGGGCATCATACCCGATGAAACTAAACATGATGATGGCATTGGCATTCCTGACTCCAAGGGTATAATACCCATTTACATCAGTGATCGTACCACTGACTACACGCTTGTCCTTGTCATATTCTATGACATTACATCCGATCACAGACTCACCTGTCTCCTTATCCAGGACCCTTCCCCTGAGGGTAAATTTGTCCTGCCCAAAAGCATCTGCAGCTGCGGTCAGCATACAAAAAATTAGTATTCTATATAGAAAAATCTTCATTACCTTAATAAGACTGTATCAATTTCATGAAGCACAGCCGTCGTTATATAATCCAATATGGAATTGGATTCATCGTCTGTATCCGAAACAATAATTTTGTTACTATCCGGGTCCTCCTCTGTAATTCGGGTGATTATTTCATCGTTGCTGTCAAGTATATCTATGACATCATATCCGGGTCGGATATTAAGAGAGGAGTACCTAATACTGAATTCGTTCGAGTTTTCATCAATCCTCAATGTTTCGTAGTTGGACCAGAATTGTTTTCCATCTGTGAAAATGTGAAATCCTTTTACAAAATGGTACTTAATAAATTGAATGAGTTCCTCATTTGTCAATGTATCCGTATTATAGTTTTGCAATGCGACCGCAGAGGGAACAAAGAGCGTGTAGAACTCCCCTTCCGACAGGAAATTGAAATCATAGGTTGATTCATCAAACATGCCTGCCTTTATCATCAGATTCAGGAAATGCGGGTAATTTGCCAGCACTCCGTCCATGGTACCCCTGGAAGGCATAAACCACCCTCCCACTTCATAGGTAACGCCGTTGTCAGCAGGTTCTGAAAGAGGAGCAGGATGAAAGTCAACAGCTGAATCACCTTCCCATCCATAATAACTTCCTCCAGCTCCTGACACAGTGTTCTCCTGATTGTCGACGATGATATAGTTTCCTGCAAGATTTGAAATAAACTCTTTACTGGACGTACCCATGGGCGCACTTACTCCCACCTGGTTCAGTATCCGCCTGGCTAGGTCATTGGGGCTCACCCACCAGATCATAGCTTCTGCCGACCTGTTATAACTTTTGAAACTATAGCTGGTATGTTCTGCATTGGACCAGCTGAAGATCAATGAAGAATCTTCGGAGAAAGTCTGATCCGAAATGGGATAAAAAGAAAAATCCGCAGCTCTGTTTGTAATAGCCGGGAGTATCCTGGCCATCTGCATAGCATACATAAACACCGAATAACCAGGCCGAAGGTAAACCGGGCCTGTTACACTGGAAAAAGCTCGTGGAATCACAACCTCATTCAATCCGATAAAGGTGGAGTTACTTCCAAAATATTTCTGTACCACATGACTCTCTTCAAATCTGACCAAATCACCGTCAGCATTTTCCACCCCCTCACTGACCGTTGAGGGATAGAGAGGCTCTCCTGTCATATGTGTGTTGACGATAATCTTCTTGATATCCCTTGGAACTGATTCAAAATTGTTCCAGTGCGGATAGCCTGAATTGGCAGTAACCACCTCATCAAGGAAACGTTGAAACGCCTCGTCCGTTGGTGCCAGCAATCCATTCTGATACTCAAGCGTATATCTGTAATTATTGGTATTCGGACCAGTTAATTCATCGTGGATATCAAATCCGAGTCCCGGGTAGCTAAGGTTAAAAAGTGTATCAAAGGCCCTTCCTGCCTTGGCATCTGCCTGGTTATAGGTCTCTTCCATATTGCTTGCAAAGTCAGGGAATTGATTGATCAGGTCAAGAAATTCCTTATACTCACCCGCATCGCTTCCCTTCTTAAGTAAGTGCTCCGCATTTTCAAGAGGCTGTGCCACCTTATCGATCAAATAAATAAATCCATTCTCAGCAAATATCTCCTCTTCACCAACCAGGGCATTGGCATAGTAGATTTGTCCGGCATTGAAAGTCCTTTCGAAAAAATACTCATAATCGTCAGCTGTTAGTGAGTAGACATCAAACAACTCTCGAAAGTAAACCGGTATATACTTCCTTGAAGTTGTGAATACAAGTTTATAGGAATCGCTCTCGGTAGAGTCAACAATGGTATACTGCTTGTTTCGGTAAAAGTGCCAGTATTTTGTATTCTCTTTCTTGAGTAGCGTCTGCTTCTTATAGGCTGAGGGTTTACTATTATCCGGATCATCCAGATCGATCCATCCATCCATATTGAGCATGGTTAACTGCTCCCGGCTCCAGGCATTTTGAATGATGTGTGTCTTTACAAGCTGTCGAAGCTCATCAATAGGAATCGTCTCCACACTACCGCCATATTCAGGGTGATCTGCAAAATAGCCGACAAATGCATTGTCGGTAGGTGCAAAAACGGTATAACTGCCTGTCACATCAATTATTGTATCATAACCAGTCAGCTCGAGGCACCTGGCAAAGCTGCCCAGGTCCTGCTGTGTCAGTATCTGGGTATATAATTTACCCGCCAACCAATCGGGAGGCATATATTTTGCTTGTTCATTTATCTCCTTACATCCATGGAACAGGATGACCAGTAGAGAGAGATAGATATATTTGATAAGAGTCTGCATGAAAAAATTCGTCACTCACTGTTATTCGATGGGCTAAAACTAGCATTAAATCAACCCTGTGATTAAAAATCCACTGGTACAAAAAGTGTATTCATATGAATATTCAATAAAGAACGGGACCATGCCTTATTGCATGACCCCGTTCTGACTATGAGAAAACTACTACTTCAAAATCTGGATTTTATTAAAGAGCACTTCATCGCCCGTATCCACTGTGATCAGGTATAGACCCTTATCCAGGCTGCCCAGGTCAATCTCAGTTCTAAGCTGCACCAGCTCAGCATTAAAGACTGCGGCACCGGTGATAGAGTAGATCTTAAGTATTGCGGAGGCATGAGCCATTCCTGGAAGCTCCACGGTTATCTTATCAGTAACCGGGTTCGGATAGAGTTTCATGGAACCCGTTCCCATCTCCTCAATGCCTACTCCAGTTACAGTAACTATCACAGAAGCACTGGTGGTCAGATCGCCATCAGAAACATCCACCTGCAGGGTATATTCCCCTTCCACAGATATGGTAACATCAGTTGTCGCCTGATCTGCATTGGCAATGGAAACATTGGCTGCATCGCCGCTGGTCACACTCCAGCTGTAGCTAAGCGGACCTGGTATTCCATCGTCAGAGGCTGAAACTCCGATGCTGCCAGCCTCACTGACAGCAAGCGAAATGGATTCATTGCTTACAGATACATTCGGAGCTGAATTTGCCAGTGTTGTTGTTTCATCCTGGAACTCCAGGTGATACATAACCGTTACAGTTCCATCCTCAGAAACCACCTTCAACATATCATCATAAGCCATCACACCTTCTGCTCTGGGTTGCTCAACCTTATCCACGACAGTAACAACTGCTCCTGCAACAGGGATAATATTGCCCATGAATGAGGGTACTGAAGTACCCAGTGGAATCCCGTGAATCTTCATGAACTCCTGTTCCACATTGTATACCGATGAAATTACATAGGCATCACTTGCCGATACGTTGGGCATCAGGTGATAGGTGATAATGGTCATGTGATCTTCTGCAATCACCTGGAAATAGACCGCATCTCCAACTAACGCATCCGTGTAAGTCGTATCAAAAGTTAATACGGTCAGGGGAATTAACACACCTTCGGCATCAACCACATTCAGCGTAGCAAGGGAGTGGTGGTCCACATTCTCCAATACGCTGGCAATGGTGGCGCCAAACTCCATCCCGCTTACTGTACCTGTTTCTTCTGTCACCTCCACAGTGAAAGTCTCAGAAGTCAAAAGCGCATCATCAGATAATGGCTGATTCACAAGCACATACCTGGTCGTATTGATGCCGTCAGAAGATACACTTACCAGTGTGTCATTGGCCACTATATCATCGGTCCCTGACTTCTCTGATCCATCCACATTGCTGTGCAGGCTAAGGATTTGTCCCTCATCTGCCTTGAAGATCACGGATAGAAAATCATCCAGTGTTCCGGAAATATCACCGGTAATCGACTGATCTCCGTCAAAACCCGGACTTACATTATAGTACTTGGAGCTTACCGTTGACAGGTAACCGGTAATAAGATCAAAGGCGTGAGCACCAGCCCCGTCCCTGAGCATCAGGTGGTTGTTTGGCCAACCTCCTGGGTTGTCGCCAAAGGTGGTAGCAATCCATTCCGAATCGTCAGCATTGGTCCCGTTGGAAGCAATCATTTCCGAAACCGTTTTATTACCCTGGTAGATATGCGGTTTTCTCTCGAAGGTCCAGGAGTCATTACCTACTGTTCTTCCCGCAACCTCCCAAATGGATCCATCAGAAGAACCAAAGGCATCCACCAGAATAAAATCAGCCGGATCAATGGTTCCCTTGGTACCATCCAGGATGGAATCATTCAGAATCTTGTACATGTAGACGACATTGTTTCTCCATATCTTAGGAACTACGGTCCAGTGAGCGAAGAGCATGTCCCACTCATTCTCCATTCCTTCAAGCACACCCCAGAACATATCAGCCCTGTCATAGAGTTCCCAGTCCTGGCGTACCTCAGCTCCGGAAGGTCCTGCACCTACCATGAGGAAAGTCTCCCCTGCAGGAACATATGGATCCACGGTAGCATCCGACACCAACAGACCCGGACTGGCAATCCAGTCGGTCACATTGTCGGTATACCTGTATCCTGGAACATACTTCTTGTACCTGTAGTTAAAGGAGCCTGAATCAGCGCCATTTGCGGTGGAAGTAATGGCGGAAACAGGATCGAGCCCGGTTCCACTGATAAACATGTAATTGCTGAGGTCAAGCTCTACGGTACCCGGATTGGCCACCTCAATAAACCCATTGTTAAAAATTATCTGTTCTCCCAACTGAGAGATAATGGGATCAGTAATCAGGTTTTGCTGATCGCTGTAATCCTTCTCCACATCAAATATGATGTTGTATACATATACAATGGAATCATCCTCAGATGTAACCGTGATGGTCGTGGTCCTGTCGGCCACATTGCCTTTCAGGGTTTTTGCACTTTCACTGCTTACAGTTGCGTTTAAATCCATGGGCCTGAAAGCGAGTGACGGTATATTGGTGGTCCCAAGGGGCAGCTTAAGCTGATAAGAGATCCTGGAGGGAGAAAATCCGGGTATGGTATCGCCGGTAAACCATCCCTCCAAAAAGGCAGGCTTATCGGGCCATGTGATATAGGCCAGACGACCCTCTTCCCCTTTTTCATACTCCTCTACACTGATGTAATACTCTCGGGTGGTGCTTCCATCGCCGCCGGTCACAACCAGTTTGTCGCCATCCTTCATATCCACACGGTCTACACCGTCCACCCAGACAAAAGCGGTGGTTGCATTGGGAGCAACAGACAGGTAGGCCATTAATGAATCCACACGGGTGGCAAATGGTACATTCCCGATGGTATCAATGACGGGATCGTCTTCTGTCACATAATAGGGTATATAGGTGCCCTCTTCATAGGTGCCGAAGTATTCATCTTCTTCATCTGCATTTGCATGAATCTTTCTGAATACCTCCACCATATCTCCAGTGGGATCGGCCACTTCAATACGGAAATCAACCTGGTAACGCTCATTTCCTGCAGCGAACAGTCGCAGGGTATCACCGGTAACACAAACTGTCATGGCCGAATCTTCATAAACACTGTTCAAGACATATTCCCAGGCCATTCCATCCCCCAGGGCAAAGGCATCATCATCCAGAATGATCGAATCGCCTCTCTGGGTACCCCAGGGAACGGTGATCACCTTGGTTCCTTCATCCAGGGAATAGGCTGATGTAGCAAAATCAAGCTGAAAATCTCCATGATTTCCGACCGTATTAAATGTGGCGCCTCCGGGATTATCTCCCTCATTCTCTGGAAGCAGGATCCACTCTGAATCCTCCATATCCACACCGCGGGCGATATCCCATTGATCCCAGGGTGTACCGGTGGTGATATTCGCTTTGCGCACAAGGATGTGGTCATCAGTGGCCTCAAATACACCGGCCACGTTATGTCCCTCCCAATTCTCAGCATAGAGTCGGGCAAATGGATAGTCACCCACTTCCGAGAAAAGCAGATTTACATTATCCACAATGACCGAATCCCGAATGCCGTCATCGAAGTTATACCAGAGCGTAGAAGCATAGGCCCCGTTCCACAAACGCAGAGCCCAGTACTTGTCCCAGCTCACATCGTCCACAAGACCCTGTTCTCCAAAAATTTCATTTTCCAGGCGATTAATGATCAGCCCTTTTTGTTCAGCAGCTTCAATAAGGCCCTGCTTCGTGTGGGGCCTCTGGTTCCACTCCTCGAAATCAGTCAGGCGATCGCTGACATTCACAATTACAAAAGATTCCCCAGGCTGAAGAATTCCCTCGAGCCGGGTGTGCATGTGAGCCTGACTTGACGCGTTGACCGCATTTGACCAGGGATACATGCCGTTGAGTGTAAACCGGGAAAGATCCACAGCAGAATCTCCCACATTGGTAATCTCAGCATAAGCGTGCGTTTCTGCGTCTCCACGCCACTCGGTAAAAATGACATGCCTTACCGTGTCATTCTGCGCATAGGTGAAAGTCGCAGCAAGAGAGATAAGAATTAGCATTAGTAGTTGTCTCTTCATCGTTTTAGAAATTAGTGAAACATTATAGTTAATTCATTGGATAATTTCCTTCTGCCAAAATAGAGATAAGTACCGGAACACAGGGGGGTATTGCACCCCGCTAGGCTTGTACTTTTCATACATACCTTGGAAATTTCATGCAAAAACTGATTGACAAGGGTTTCAATGACTGCGATTTAAGGATATGAACTGAAATATTCATTATTTTGCCTAAACACTCTTAAGGAATATGAAAGATCATTTAATCAAACAAGAAAAATGAATACGCTGCTAAAATACTCGGTATCTCTGTTAATACTCCTTTTTGGATGCAATCCTTCGGGTCAGGAAGAAAGCCCTCCAGTAAATGACGAAATTGATGGAACGATGGTTGCATCAAGTCCGTCCGGTAGTCCATTGAGTCCTGCCATGGAAAGGGCTTATAACTTCTGGCCTACCAAGGATGACCGGGAGAATGAACTCTATACAAATTTCAAGTATTCATACATCAGCGGTATCGGTAAGGACCCCCTGGTTTCACGAAGGGATCCCAGCAAGATCATCAGGCACAATGGAAAATACTATGTATGGTACACCCGCAGGAAAACGAAGGTCGGTCCGGCCGGCATGGATAAGGGTAGCGATGAGATTCCATCAGTTGACTGGGACCTGGCGGATATCTATTACGCCACCAGTGAAGATGGTTTCAGCTGGACGGAACAGGGAGTGGCCGTACCCAGGGCACCCAAAGGTCAATATGGGGACCGCTCAGCCACCACTACCGACATACTGGTTTTTAAAGGCAAGTATTACCTCTTTTACCAGACATTCACTGGCCTCTTTTCAAGTAAAACCGGGGACCATTGTGACGTAAGCATGGCCTGGGCTGATTCACCCGACGGACCGTGGACAAGAAGCTCCGGTCCCATCCTGCCCCTGGGCAGCACAGAGGAGTGGGATGGAGGAGCCATTCATGACCCCTACCCCCTGGTTTACAAGGGGAAGATTTGGATTTTCTACAAGGGACAGCCGTCCAAATTGGCCGGGGGAGCTGACTGGTTGGTAAGAGCCCAGGGGGTAGCCATAGCAGATGATCCCATGGGGCCTTACGTGAAGCCCGATATAAACCCGGTCCTTAACTCGGGACACGAGACTTGTCTATTCCCATGGAAAGAGGGCATTGCTGCCATCGTATCCATCGATGGTCCGGAGAAAAACACCATACAATATGCCGAAGACGGACTCAACTTTAACATGATGGCTGCCGTAACGGTTCCTCCCATTGCACCTGGCCCCTATGTGGCAGATGCATTTTTGGACGGGGGGGATGGCAAAGGAATCACATGGGGCTTGAGCCATGTGAATTTAAGCATTATCGATCCCTCCAACTATCGGAGAATCGTAGAGCAACAATCATTTCTGATTCGTTTTGACTGCGACCTTCACAGGGATTTTGATCTTCCCTATTTTAAGAATCCCAGGGACCAGGTGGGCCGGTTCAGCGAGGAAACTTTCTTTCAAGCCAAAATGGTTCTTGAACCGGATGCCAAAAAGGAAGTACTTTCGCGCATGGGCTCATTGCACTGAAACAGACGTAAAAGCAATAATACCCCATTCATCCAGATCCGGAATACGGATCGAATAACCCTCTGACCCGGTTTGCAGGTCTAGTTGAACGGGAACTTTCCCCGGACGGTAAAAGCAAGCGCCCGAGAATTTATCTTCAAACAGTGAATCGGATAGCTGGATCTCCAGGTCGGTAATAGTAACTACCCTGTCGGTATCCCTGTTATATTTCCGGTTCAAGAGGTGAAATACAACTGGATTCCCCGGACGATCGGGATTTCTTCTGGGAGTGATGGAAAGTTCTCCTCCCTCCTGGTTCGACTGGACAGGACGAGGAAGCTCCTTCCACCAGCTGCAACCTGAATCGGTAAGAAGTAAAACATCTCCGGAGCTCAACAAGCTTTCATCAAGTTCAAAATCCCACCACCCCCCAGGAACCATGCTAACATTAAAGGGGATATTCTCGAAGTTCAACCTGTGAATCACAGAATCGAGCCGGCCACTCTTCTGTCTCAATCCATCATGTGTAATCAGAAGAGAGAGCCCTGCGAAAGAACTGTAACCATCAAACAACTCCCTATTCTGATCAATAAAGTCATACAGGTCTTTGAAATCATCTGGAGCACCTTTGTAATGTTTATTCCCTGAAGCCCACTGCTTAGCCGGCACCATAAAATTGGCACCATGTGCGTATGCCTGCGCTATCCAGGTGCGTACAAGTCCGGACCGTTCCTCCTCCAGAATTAATTTCCAGTCCTGTTTGGGTAAGGCGGTAACAAGTATCTTTTTTCCTACTGCCTCAGCAATTTTATATTTCAGAATAGTACTTACCGGGACCTGTAGGCTGGAGGTCTCCTGGGCCATCTCCAGGGTATAGTGTGAAATTTCCGGAATAATTACACTCCTGTAGGCCTGGTGAGCAGGAGAGGAAGTACTTAAGGGAACATGTCTGCCTGCCAGACTGTCGATATACGCACTCAGTTCACCGCTCAGCTTGCTGACTGCCCATAGTTGGTATTCCTGGTACTCTCTGAAAAGGGGGATATCTGGTCTTTGAAGGCGGCTCTCTCTCTTAAACTGAAGGTCATCATATCCCCTCTCCTTCAGAAATTCCCTGTAGTTAAACGACCTCCTATTTTCAATACCCTTCTGGTCCAGTTCCAGGGGGGTATATGAGCTCTCCAGGAAGCGGTTAAAACACTTAAGGCAGTGCGGACAGAAACATCCGGCATACCATCGCAGGGGGAGTGCCGAACTGGTCTGGGCATCCAACATGATCAGATCAGGTGATCCGGACAAGGCATGCTTAGCCTGAAATTTTAAATACTCCCTGAAATTTGGAGCGTTGGAACAAAACCAGTACGCAGGACTACCTTTATATCGATGATCGGCAAACCAGGGAGCCACCAGGTACTCTCCATCAAGGGTTCTCATGATGCTCTCCTGATAAAACACCGGATCAAAATCGATCATATTTTCCCACCTGGCATCGAACTCTATGCGAGCCTGGAATTTAAGTCCACTTGCCTGAATACGTCTTACCTCCTTCTTCCAACGGTCCATGTTTCTCCTGTCCAACGGATGAGGGAGAAAGCCCCAGGCTATGCCAGTGACATGGTACTGTTTGAGGGTACTCATTGAGGTCACCTGGCTGATAAAAATATCCGAGTGCCTGATCTGGCAAGCAGAAGCATCCTGGCCCTGTATCACACTGGTTAACAGAGTCAGGTCCAGCAGAAACAGCAGTATGCCCATCCAGATTCTCATTGCTTCCTTTCCGGCAGGCCAAACCTTTCGGGATCGGCCATGACATCCCTGACTGTACTGTAGTGCGGAAAGGTACTCCAATCCAGTTTCTTCTCTCCTCCCAGTTGCAGGTCACAGTCAAAGCGCAGCAGGAAATTCCACTGTGACCGGCCGTAATGGCATAGTCCCCAGGTAAATCCCTGTCCCACTTCCGGATCATCAAATTTATCAGCAATATATGCTCCCCCCGCCGGTGGGATATCCTCCAGTGTGGTCATCACCTCGAAATTAATCCCGTCTTCGGAATACTGAATGGTGCCCTTCTCCGGCCCTGCCCAATCCACGATGGCTGCAATGCCACTTTTATAGGGCCATACCCATACTTCGTGACCGCTGTTCATTACCGGGTTAAGGTGATGTTTTACGTAGGGCCCTTCAGGTTTGTCTGACACTGCCACCCCGATTTTTGAGTCAGCATGCATCTTGCTTCCAATCTGATGGGCTTTGTAATAGAGCAGGTATTTCCCTCCCCTTTTAATTACACCAGGATCATGAACAGCACCACTATCCCATGATCCCACCTCCAGGTAATCGAGCCACTGGGAATCTCCGGTTGTGTTCTCATGCCTGTATTTACCGTCTGCAGTTGTTTCAAGTATGGGTTCGGGTAATTTTTCCCAGGGTCCGTCCGGAGAATCCGCTTTTGCCATCCCTACTACATTCCGCTGTTTGTTAAATGCCTTGGCCTGGTATACCAGGTAGTACTTCCCCTCCGCCACCAGAATATTGCATGTAAAAACCGAATATGCATCCCATGCTCCTTCGCCTCCACGTTCAACAGCAGGCCCCTGCTCGGTCCAGGTAAGGCCATCAACACTGGTGGCATACCAGAGATCGGCATTCAGCCAGCTTGACTGAGTGTCTGTATTTCGTGTGTACCATACATAATACTTGGTGTCAACTTTAATAATCGAACTGGCATCCCTTCGGTTCACACCCTCCTCGTAGCCCAATCCGGCTACAGGTTGGTACCAGAACCGGGTATAAAACTCATTTTCACTGTCATTCATGATAAAACGCTGCATGGCTGCGCTCTGTGTCTGAGCAGGCTGCTCCTTACAAGCTGAAAGAAGCCCCATGAGCAGGCATACTGATAAAGATAGAATTTGCTTCATATTGCTATAGTTTAATAATTTTCAAATGCTGCATTGAACCATAGCCCTGATCCACTGTAAGCAGGTAGGTTCCGGGAACAAGTTCTTCCATCCCGATCCTTTCCAGAGAACCTTCTGTTTCGATGGAAATAAAGACCCTCCCCATAAGATCCGACAAATTTAACCTGGTTCCAGGCTGGAGACCGGATATGAACAACTCTTCAGCAACAGGATTGGGATAGGGCTGTATGGCAGGAGAAAGTCCCCGGGATATCGCAGTTCCGGTCATCTGCAAATCCACCAGGGTATCCCCCTGAAGGAGAAGCTGGCCGGATGTTTCACGGAGGCCCTCCCCGCTCACCAGGTAGTCAAGCTCCATGTAGGCGGGTACATCGACAAAACCAACCATCCCCACTGCATTGGTCTCTTTTGTTTCGCCATTCAGGCTTATGGCCGCCTGGTAGACCAGGGAACCGTTATGCTTCACGCGAAAGGTCACCCTTGCAAAAATCCTCAGGATCCTCACCTGAATCAGGGTGTCTGACTCCACAGACAGGCTTCCTTCAAGGCGACCGTAATCAGCCTTTTCGATCGAATATCCCCATGATCCAAAAGGAGCAGATATAGTCACTTTTCCATGCTGGTCAGTTACCCGGGATTGCTGGTTAAATTCTATACCCACGCCCTGTATTGCTCCTCCCGAGATGGAATCTGTAAGCTGGAAAGTAACCAGGTAGGCATTCCTGGAAAGGCTTACCTTAAGCAGGGTATCTGAGCTAATTTCAACTGCCTCATTCCTGTAGGGGACATATTGATCCCTCGACACCTCAAGAGTATATTTTGAATAGCCAAGACCAGAGAAGGAGATCATTCCGGAATCATCGCTTGTTCCAATATACTCATCCATTGAAACAAGACAATTGGACAAAACTTCACCGGAGGAGGCATCTCTTACCTGCACCCGGACTTCATAGCTCAGCAGTTCAAGTGTGTCCAGAATCAAAGTATCATTCACCAGGGCAAAGCCCCCCTCCTCTGAACCATAGCCTTTTTTATTCAAGGAATAGGTAATTTCCCCTGGAACCTGTCTCATCCGTACTTCTCCTTCGGACAGGGTCCGTTGAAAGTGTCGCTTTGTCCTGATTTCCGCATGCTCCAGCAAATAGGGCTCCTCACCCTCCCTTTGACCATAGATTCTGAAAGTGATGTTTTTGGTCTCCCTTGATTTCAGGCGGATGACTCCCCACTGTACAAGCTCTGGAATATCTACTGAAAACCCGTTATCATCCTCATTTACTGCCAGTTCAAGAGAATCACCTCCTGGACGAAAAAGGCTTGCACCAATGATCTCCCGGCAGAACAGGGATTTGCTGAAATTGACGGAGAATGACCTGAGGGTGTCCATGGAGAGGGTCGACTCATTGTACATCCTGTTCACCAGGTGAACCACATAGGGAAATTCGGGTGAGTCCGGATTCTCCCTGGGTACCACGGTGACATTTTCATTGCCTGCGGAAACAGTGACCTGCCTGGGTAGAATCTGGAAAAGGGCAGTTGTGTCACCTGAGCCGGCCGATCGGTTTTCATACTGATTCAACAGAGATCGGTCCCCTGATAGCATATGGGAAACGTCAGATGTCAGAACCAGTGCGTCAGATCGCTTCAGATCCCATTCATCCAGCTCCCTGTCCCACCAGTTACTTCCGGAGATCACAAGGTGAAAAGGGATATTCTCCTTCATGAGATTCCGGATGGCATCGTCAGCCACTTTTTGTCCATACCTCAGCCCTTCGTAGGGTAGCAGAAGACCCACTTTTGAAAACAGCTCGTAGCCGTCAAACAGATCAGCTTGATTATGGATAAAGTCATACATATACTCAAAATGCTCCGGGTCAGCTACATGGTAATCATAGCCTCCTGCCCAATTCCTGACCGGAACCATAAAGCAGGCCCCGTAAGCATAGGCCTGGGCAATCCATGAGCGGATCAGAGCCGGCCTGTCTTTCTGATACATGACACTCCAATCCTGCTGAGGGCTGCCATTCAGAATCAGGCCTTTGCCAAGTGCATCCGCCAGGGTGTAATTGAGAACCGGTTCGAAGGGAACCTCTAGGGAAGATGCCTTTTGCGACAGCTCCAGGGTAAAATGATCGACCTCCCCGGTAAGGACACTACGGGTATAGCGATGGGGCGGGGAAGATGTGCTGAATATCACCTGCCTCCCTGCCTTCAGGTCTGCATACTGACTTAACTCGCTGGTAAGCTGACTCAGTGCATCATACTGATATTCCTGGAAATTATCAAAAAGCGGGATTGTGGGATTTGCTTTGTAGCTTTGCCCCTTGTAGTCTGCTTCACTCCATCCCCTCGCTGCAAGGAAGCTCCCGTAATGGAAACTTTCGATCTCACCGATCCCTTTACCAGCCAGTTGTTCCTGGCTATAATTCTCCTTCATATAATCCCTGAATCCTTCCATGCAATGGGAACAGAAACAGCCCCCGTGATTTCTGACAGAAAGCGGGGTACCGGTCTGACCGTCAAACATAATGCTGTTAACACCTCCCGAAACAATCTCCTCCACCTGGAACCTTAAAAAATCCCTGAATCCGCTGGCGTTGGTGCAGAACAGGTATGCTGGATAATCCTTGTATTCACGTCCCTCGAACCAGGGAGAGACCACCCTGGTCCCCCCGAGAGTGGTGACAATATCATCCTGGAAACCGTCGGGATCGTAATCGATCATGTTTTTCCATCCGGCATCAACTTCAAAACGAGCCTGGTATCGGGAGCCGGCATGCTGTGCGTTTTGTACCTCTTCCCTCCATGCGGATAATTTGGCAGGGATCAGGGGGCGTGGCAACCAGCCCCACCCGATCAGATCGGGTTGATAAATGTCAACCAACTCCTGTGACTGGCTCCCGGTGAAGACCACATCGGACCGTTTGAATATCGTATCCAATTCCGGGGGCTCTGGCATTGACTCAATATCGAAGCGAATATCATCCACCCAGCATGTGTCACCACCCTGGTAGGCAAAATTCAGGTAGATTCCTATCTCCTGACTGCCATATACATTGTACTTCAAAGAATATTTTTCATAGGTCTCCGACAGTGAGAATTCTGCGGAAGCCAGGTTATCCCATACACCCGGATTTTTGATATCAAGTCGGACGAACTGTCCGTTCCTGCTACCCCTTGCATAAAACGACACCTCCAGGATTTTTTTATCTGGCACCGTAAGCGGATAGGCCCAGTTGGCCACATAAATTTCAGTTGGATTGGTTCCGCTGGCAGTCAGCACCTCAATTTCAAGTGCCTTTGCCCCACTGTTCACCGATTCGCTTACGATTGAAAACCGTGCTGTTGAACCAGCCCAATCATCAATGCGCCAGTTGGCCACATGTTCCCAATTGCTTATTAATCCTTCGGGCGCATCTTCAAAACCCTGATGCAACAACTGCCCCGAGGCAAGGAGAGAAACAAATAGTACGCAGATGAAAGCTATAGAACTCTTTATACTCATTCCTATTATTGTTTGATAATCCTGCTAAGGTGATTTCCCTGATCGGTTTTCAGTAAAAGCAGGTAAATTCCAGGGGCATATGGCTCCAGGTCCAGGCTTAGGGGTAAGGATGATACGCCCAGCTGCTTTACAATGATCCCCCCTGCATTATAGAGGCACACCTGGTTCATGGAGGAGCCCCCCGTAATATGAATTTTTTTTCTCGTCGGATTCGGAAAGATGGAGATTCCGGAAGATCCCAAAACCGGCGTGCCGCTTATCTGATTCAGGGTATGGGACAACAGGGTATCGGACACAAGGAACAGGGTATCGTTGATGGTCTCATAGCCCTCCTTCTCGATGGAGTATCCATAGCTCTCCCTGGCCAGCTGCCTGATGAATTTCACGGCTCCTGCACCATCTGAAGTCTGGGTCAGAAAATCATTCCAGTTCACGAGAGCACCCGGAACCGGGCCATTGATATCGGACAACACAAACTGCACCCCGACCAGTCGAGCATCCATTCTGATCACCAGGGAGGTATCGTTCACCATCAGAATGGTGTCAGTCCGGGTAAAATAGTCGTCATGCTCCACTGAAAAAGGCCAGGGTCCCTTCAACAGGTTCTCAATGCTTACCTCCCCCGAGCTGTTTGTCAGCTTCACCAATCCGTTATAATTGATCCTGGCCCGGTTCAGGGGCGCTTCACTCTTTCCATCCAATACCTTTAGGTTTGCCTTTACTGATAACCTGTTCAATCCCAGCACCAGGAGGGTGTCAGACCATATCTCCACTATCCTGCTCTCCAGGGGAGCGTACTCCGCTGCAGATGCGGATAGTTCGTACCAGTTATAATCCACACCGGACAGGTAAACTTTTCCCGCCTGATCAGAAACCAGGGTTTGCCCGCTGAATAGAATCTCTCCACCGCTTATTACCTCACCCGTAGCCTCATCTTCCAGTTGAATGCTTACCTGGTAGCTGGTATAATCCAGCGTATCTGTCCTGATAGTATCTGACAGAATGTGGAGTGAATCGGAGATCCCCAGGTAACCTTTTCTTTCCAGGGAGTAGCCGTAACGGCCCTCTTTCACCATGGCCATGGTTGCCGATCCGTAATCACTGGTCTGCACCTGCCTGTTTCCAAGTTTCACCTCACAATGATCCAGCAGGCTGACTACCCCCTCTTTGGATCCATATACCTGGATGGAAAGCTCATATACTTCAGGATTTGCCTGAACACCTGCCTTAAAACTCCACACTTCCCCTTTCTCAACACCTGTCTCTTTTACAGCATCAATACGCCAGTAATAGGTCTCCCCTGCTGACAGCTCACCGGGAGCGTATATATTGCTCACCTGGCTTCCCGCATATTCGGCGGAATTGGGGTCGGCATTCTCCACCTGCGATCGAACATTTCCAAAATAAATATCGCTTGAAACCGACCGGTACCCTTCCCTCCAAATGAGGTCCACGAATTCGTAATGGCTGGTTCCTGCACTGGCCGGAATGGGATGGGAGGCCCGGGCAAGCCTTCTCCCGGGAATGTGGTAAAGGGTATCGCCAAATTCATAGGGTCCGATATCCGGTGCACTTCCGTGAAAATCCACGATCTGCACCCCAACATTCACAGTTCCTCCGTCCACACCCGGTGATTCGGGTCGCAACCTGAAGTCACGGTTGGCAATGTCTCGAAGCTGGGAGGATACAGGGGCTCCCTCCCTTGCAGCAATCCAGTTATGGCTGGCCTCACCCAGTAATATATTGTCCGGGACAGACTGGTTCCTGGAAACATTGCCCGTGATGTTATTGACCGTGATGCTCTTACCATTGTCAAATCTCTCCTCGCTCGTCAGGTTCAAATCCACTGCATGGTTACTGAATGCCAGGTTATTGAAGAACCTGTTCTGATCGCCCTTTCCCTGAAGACCCTGGTATTCACATTCCCAGGCCACGTTATGGTTAAATTGTGCATTGGTTCCGACCACGGGGCTGGTCTTTCCCCCGTCATCCAGGCGAATCCCCCTTTTCTCCGTGTCGTGTACCCAGTTATGCTGCACCACGGCTCCATCAAAATGAAAGGGGGTAAACTGGAAAATAGTCCCGTCCCCCTGAAGCATTCCGCAATTGTACATCTCATTGAATTCAAACAGGCCCTTCTCTCCGCAGGAGATGGTTTCAGAATTACCCGACGCATAAATGGTATTCCGGCTCAAGCTCAGCCCGTTTGTGTTGTAGGATGAGATGGCCCCCACACTCCAGGAGCCATGACAGCTGAAGTCAATGTCATGGAACAGACAATTTTCGATCACGTTGTCCTTTCCCCAGATCTCCAGTCCGGCCCCGTCAGTATACTCAAAGGTACAATTGCGTACCATGTGTTTGGTGGGTGAAGTCTTCCCGGCATTGAGCAGGATACTCACTTCAATACCAGCTGTGCTCCCCAGCATTCGTCTGGAATAACTGGGATACATAAAACTGCAGTTCTCAATGGTCACGTTTGTACAGTTTTTAAACCTGAAGGTGGTCCCAAAGAAATGCAGGTCTCGCAATTGTATGTATTGAGAACTGACAAAATTAAAGGCATAGGCCTGGGTTTTCCCCCGGATGGGCTTTCCGGCCGGATTGCTCCCATCGGGCATGTAGATATAGAGTTCACGGGTTTCCGGATTGAAATACCATTCTCCCGGTGCATCTAGGCAGGCCAGGCTTCCTTCCAGGTAGTAGTAGCTCCCGTAAAGGTGATCGTACACCTGGAACATGGCATCATTCTGCATCGCTCCCGCCGGATCATAATCGAAACGAATGGTCCCTGCCACATGATTCTCCACTTTGCTGATTCCGGTTACCCAGTAATTCAGGTTCAGCAGGGCAATGGCACCGTCAAAGGAGGCATTCTCTCCTGCCAGTGAGACATTCGGGGGCCATGACCCATCATCGACCATACTTCCGAGTGTACTGGTTGAATGCATCTTAGACCACCCCTTCCGGGTCCAGGTCTCCTCGCTGAATACATCTATGTTGGGCCAGCGGGCAGAGGTCAGCATCTCATCCCCGAAAAACAGTTGCCAGATGGTGGTGTCGATCACCGCCCTGTATATGCTCCCCTGGTAAACTTCCCACTCCGCATTGATATCCACCGTGCCGTCAATGGTAACTGAATCTCCCGGCAGAGCCATGAACACAAGTGGCGATCCGGATCCCGGGCGCAGGAAAGATCCCTTTACCTCCTCCCGGTAGGTACCCTCCATGATAAAGCAGGTATCACCTCCATTCATCTCATCCAGTGCCTTTTCTATGGTCTTAAAGGGTAAGCCCATGGTTCCCGGATTGGTATCCGATCCGGTTTCAACCGACACGAACAAGGCATTTGCCTGGCCGTAAATCTGATCTGTCCCCATGCCAACAATCAGGATCGCACAGAATATATGTAACAGGAGTCTCTTCATCTTAATCTCCAAATCTACTATAAATAAGGTCAAAGCGAATAATGTGCGTCTCCTGGCTCCCAAAGCGATGATCATGTGCAAGTCCCCACTCCGGCAATCCCGCCGGATACTCATCGATATCCCGGAAATTGCCCGCCCGGAAAAAATTTCCGGCCAGTGGCACATCCATCAGGTGGGAGACAATCCTGAAGTTTAATCCGTCCTCCGCATACTGAATTGTATGGAGTTCAGGTCCCTGTCGAAGCATCGCTCCCACCCCGCTCATATACGGAAAGATCACCACCTCGTGCCCCCCGCAAACCACCGGATTTAGTTCGGACCTGACAAAAGGCCCTTCGGGATTGTCTGCGATGGCCACTCCCCATCCAATATAAAAAGGTAAGCCAAACTGTGTCCGGTTTGCATGGTCACCGTCCCCTTTATAATAGAGCCAGTACCTGCCGCCCTTCTTAATCAGGCAGGGATCATGAACCTTTCGCCCGTCAAACTCACCACTTACTCCCGTGGAGTAAAGTACCGGCTCTTCAGATTTATGCCAGGGTCCACCGGGAGAATCGGCCCATGCCATGGCAATGTGATGGGGACCGTCCTTGTATACGTGAGGCGATTTTGCCACCTGATAATAGAGATAATATTTCCCATTGTCCACCAGAATATCGGGCGTAAATACGCAGCGGTCATCATAGGATCCCGTGGGACCGGGCTCCAGGGCAAGACCCTGCTCTTCCCAGTGGTAACCATCCTTCGACGTGGCGTGCCAGATGGATACATAATCCCAGGAATAGATCCTCTCCCACCTGTTCTTCAGCTCCTGGTAAGAACCCTGGCTCCCCTTTGCCTGTCCAACCGGAGGTGTCCCCCATGTGCGGCTGTACCAGATATGATAAGTATCCCCCACTTTGATGGGACTCGAAGGATCACGAAAGGTAATGCTGTCTGTAAATCCATCGATGCTGCTTCGAAGCTGGTAAGCAGCGCCCAGCTCCTTCTGCTTCCTGTTGAGCCTGATAAAAAACGGCCCTTCAGAATCCCGATAGGCTGCCATTCGATCCTGGATCACCCTATCCGAACCCGGATCACCGAAGTAACCGAGTCCCCATACTTCAGAAAATTCGAACCTGGGAAAAAAGGGATTCACCGCTTCGAACTCCAGGTCATTTTCCGAGTAGCGTTGGAACGCGTCGCTGTGTTTGCCGGAGCAGCCTGCCAGAAACAGGAGGGTGATCATGTAAGTCATTGTTTTAACCATGTAACAAATTTGAGAATTGTTAGAATAGATTCAAATGTTCACCGACAGAAAACCTTGCTTCAAATCGGCAGATCATAGGAGAAATCAAGCATTTTTGTTTGTTACTCCTCAGGAGAAGCTGTATCGCTATCAAATTCTTCCTGTCTGGAGAGTATCTCCTTTTTCATGAATTCAGGCATGGCCAGTCTCTCCATGAAATAAACCTCTTCCCTGAAACGAAGGTTGTTTCTTTTTAGCTCCGGACGGTCTGCATCCAGACTCAGATCACAGTCAAAACGGGTCAGCTTGCCATACTTCACTCCCTCCTGGGTATGGGCATCCACATGAAAGAGTCCCCACGTGATGCCCCTCCCGTTCCCATTTCCGGTAAAAGCATCGGGCACAAAAGGTCCGGGTGCAACAGGAGGCACCTGCAGGATACTCATCATCTTAAAATTAATGCCATCCGGAGCATACTGCACAGTATTTTTCTCAGGGCCATCCAGGCTCACGATGGCAGCAATCCCCTCTCTCCATGGAAACAGTCCGGTTTCGTGTCCTGAATTGATCACCGGGTTCAGGGGCGATTTCTCAAAGGGTCCGAATGGATGATCCGAGATGGCTACCCCCTGGGCCCGTACAATGGTCCCACCCCTTCCCTGCCTCCCTGGTGCCCCTTTATAGTAGAGATAGATTTTATCTCTGTAAACCAGCGGATATGGATCATGGATGGCATTGCTATCCCATGCGTCGGGCCCGCCAAAATCCAGCACCACCCTGCCCAGTGGTTGCCAGGGTCCATCAGGAGAATCGGCTTCAGCCGCTGTAGCTGCTGCCCGGTCACCCCTTTTCCCGGGAATTTCATTGAATCCCTGGTAGTAGAGATAATATTTACCTTTCCAAATCAGTATATCGGGAGTGGACACCGATCTCCAGCCATAGGTCCTGCCGGTAGCCCGATGCACAGCCACGCCCTGTTCTTCCCATCTGAACCCATCCAGGCTGGTGGCATACCAGATCTCTGCCAGATCCCAGTCGGTGGAAGGGACCTGGTCGGTGGCTTTGGCAGCCCCGGCCGGAGGCAGCGTGGTTTGCCTGCGTGTGTACCATACATAGTAGGTTCCATCGATTTTCAGCACCTTGGAGGGATCCCTCCTGGAGGTGCTTTCGGGGTAATCAAAGCCCTCCAAACGGGAGTATTTGAAGTTGCTGTAGAGCTCGTTTCCCCTGTCTTCATGGGGATTCCACTGATCGTACATACGTTCCATGGCAGCACTGAGAGGCCGATCCGGTTTCTCGAGGGGGATGACTGCCGGAAACGCTTCCTGGGCAAAAGCTGAGCCTGCTCCTGCCATGAGAATAAAAAAAAGTGCTAATATCCTGATTTTCATCTTGTTGAATTTTATGACGATCCTTCAATTATTACCTTCTTGTGAGAGATATGGTCTCCCGAGCTGATCCTGAGCAGGTAACAACCACCCGGCAGCTCTGCTACATCGATTCGCTCTTCAGGGGAAAACAGCTCTTTCATAAGGAGCAAACTGCCATCCAGGCTCAATAGCTGGATTTTTGCCGGTAAAGAAGCCAGCCGGAGGTAGAGGGTTTCCGACACCGGGTTAGGGTAAATACTGATCTCCCGACCCGCTCCCCCAGCCAGAATTCCCGTGGATGGTTCAAGCAATACCAAAACCACGGTATCGATCTCCAGGTAGAGGGTGTCTGTGACACTCCAGTAACCATCGAGTTCAATGGTGAATAGATGCTCCTTCCTGGCCTCCTGGTTCAGAAATCTGGCCACTCCATCCTGGTCGCTTACCAGCATCAGCGTATGATTCAGCTCAGCTCTGGCGCCGCTCACAGGGCCAGAATTATCATTGATCTCAAATTGAATATCTGCCAACCTGGGTGTCATATGGATAAGCAGGCTGGTATCGGATTGGATCCAAACTGAATCGGTCAGTGGGAAATAATCATTATGCTCTATGGTAAAAGCCCAGTTACCTTCAGGAAAATCACCCATCAATAGATACCCGCTGCTGTTACTAAGTTTTAACTGGTCGGCGTAGTAGACCATCGCCCGGTTCAAGGGATCACCATTGACCCTGTCCACAATTGACATTTCAACCCGGGCCAGTTCAGGATCCATCAGAATCTCCAGTATGGTATCTGAGAATATCTCTACCTCCAATCCTTCCCTGGGCTGGAAGCCGGGGGCGGTAGCTGTTACCTCGTAGCTGGCATACTCCACATCAGACAAATGGGTTATTCCCATGCTGTCGGTGGAGAGCCACTCACCGTCAAACAGGATACTCCCTCCTAAAACAGGCTTCCCGGAACCGGAATCCTTCAGTACAAGGCTTATGTTATAGGTGACATATTCGAGTGTATCTGCGATCAGGGTGTCTGCCGTCACGATCATGCTTTTTATGACATCCGTATAGCCCCTCCTTGACGTACGTAACTGGTGCTCCCCTTCCCGGATCATGACCAGTGTGGCCATTCCATTCTCCGAGGTGATTCCTTTCATTGCGCCCATGGAGATCAAAACACTGTCAAGGGGGTATATATTCTCATCCTTTTGCCCGTACAACACGATTTTTACCGTATACACAGGGGGATTGGCATCCGAACCTGCTGTAAAGCTCCAAACCTCTCCTTTCTCCAGGCTTTCACCGAGGGCATCCACCCGCCAGTAATAGATCTGCCCTGCCTCCATGGCACCCGGATAATATATGTTATTTCCCTGTGATCCCATGAACTCAACCGACCCCCTTGTGGCATTCAGCACCGAAGATGCTGTACTTCCAAAGTAGAGATCGCTGGAATCAGATTGGTATCCTTCCTGCCACATCAGATCCACAAACTCGTAATTAGTTGTCCCGCCATCGGCCGGAACGGGTGAAGAGGCAAGGGCCTGTTTTCTTCCGGCGATCCAGTATACCGTGTCCCCGAATTCATAGGCTCCAATATCCGGTGCCATGCCGATATAAGCCTCGGTCACTCCTTCCTGAAAAAGCCCTGCATCCACCAGGTCGGAACCGGGCCTGGGACGAAAATCGTTGTTTACCGGATCGTATAGCCGATCTTTCAGGTCCTGCCCGGGGGTGAAGGAAATTCCCTCCCAGTTGTGATCATGGATGCCGGGTATAGGACTGATCCCGGTGGCATTGTTGCCGCTGAAAGCCTGGACGGCGTTGTTCCGGGTTACCGTATTGGTGTTGATCCCCCCATGGTTCTGATCCGAGAAGATGCTGATATCAAAATCCCCATTATCAAAAGCGGTATTGTGAGAGATTGTATGGCGGTCCCCCTTGGGCACCAGGGGTCTTGCATTCCAGGCCACGTTGTATTTCATGGTTCCATGGGTGCCATAAATCTCCGGCTGGGTCCAGGGTGTATCGAAGCGCAGTGCAGTTTTTATACAATCCGTCACCCAGTTCCTGCGGAATATCACATCCTTCAGATCCGTTGAACTGGTCTGGATAGCCGATCCGTCGTGTTGAAGAAATCCAATATTGCTGACACGGTTGTACTCCACCACACAGGATTTCCCGGTTTTCACACCCAGTGAATTCCCACCCATATTAATGGTATTGTGCCTGAATGTAAAGAAGCTGGTCTTTACCGCCGCCACGGTAATGTCGTTCAGTCCGCCCACACAGCTGTAATCGATATTGTGGAAATAACAGTTCTCCACCAGGTCGTGCTGTCCCACAATCTTCAGGCCTGAGCCATCAGTGTACTCAAAACTGCAGTTGATGACCCTGTTCCATGAAGAGGTAGCTTCACTACCGCTGCTTACCAGGGTGGGTTGAGCAAACTGAATGGAGCCCAACATTCTTTTTGAATAGGAGGCATAGAGAAAATTACAATTCTCAAGGGAGGAATACCTGGTCAGTTCCAGTTTCACGGTACAGCCAAAGAAATCAATGTTCCGGATTTCCAGGTACCTGGCTTCGTTAAACTCCATGGCATATGTAACCGTCTTCCCTCTGATCTCTCTTCCCGAGGGATCCAGTCCATCGTCGGCATACAGGTATAGCTCTTTTGTTCCCGGGTTGAAAAACCATTCATTGGCCACATCGAGACAGGCCAGGGAGGCTTCGAAAAAGTACCTTCCATTGGTGATCTTATGGTGAAAAGCATTCTCTGAAAAATGGGGTGTGTAGGTGAAGTCGGAGCTCCCCATACCATGGTTCTCTACTTTCTCAGCAAACGAGAGCCAGGAGCCTATGTTCATGATGGCAATGGCACCTGTGAAATCCACACCGGCAAGGGATAATTTGCGGGTCCCGTCATCGATCAGGCGACCATAGGTACTTCCGGCTGCCTGCCGGCCCCAGGTGCCCTCTGCATCCCACATATCAGAGGTCCATGCCTCTGCATTTGGCCAGCGGGCCGAGGTCATCATCTTCTCATCCACGAAAAGCTGCCAGACATCCGTTTCCAGCACTGTTTTAAAGATATTCCCCTCGTGCAACTCCCAGGGTGATTTAATATCAATGGTTCCGTCTATTACCACCTTGTGACCTGGATAGGCGCTTATGACCACCGGATTCCCGTCGCTGCCCCTGAGGTAATTCCGCTTCACCGTCTGCTTATATGTGCCTGCCAAAATAAAGAGTGTATCCCCCGCCTGTAACCTGTTTACCCCCTCCTGCAGGGATTTCAGTGGCAGGTTTTTACTACCTGGATTGGTGTCACTTCCATCCTGGCCTACAAAAAGGGTCTTTGCCTCAATAGTATTCAAAAGACCGGTCAGGACCAATAACGGGATTATACTTTGCCATCTTCTACTTTGTCTTTCCATCTACCAAATTATTATTACTCTGAACAGTGCTCCAACTTCTTTCCGGTAGATAACTCCCTGTACCTTCCCATCCGGTGAAAAGGGATTGGAACAAAGTCCGGAATCCTTATAAACACTTCAGCATCCTTCTTCAATGAGAGATCACCTCCTTTATAATCGACCAATCCGGGATCCTCTTTGGTAATCCAGTTTCCGGAAACCTCCAGTGATCCTGAATGGTCAATAATGGCATCCCCATCCGCCCCTGCAATGATATCGACTGTGGGATGAAAGAAAAGGTTGCTGTAAACATAGCTGGCAGGGCGCAGAAACTCCTCCGGACGGGTCTTGGACAGCCACTGCTTAAAATCGGGGTATTTCGAGTAGGGTGTTCTGTCTACTTTTCCA